>CEAN01007033.1_pt1 | contig 267705 bp, 237 predicted proteins | sample 554991 | NCBI WGS metagenome assembly CEAN01 (sample SAMEA3182096, study PRJEB8094) | gut metagenome | biome: human; feature: gut; material: Stool; isolation source: human stools | place: Canada | collected 2012-05-01
GGATAATATCAATTACTATAGAACCCGCACATCTTTGGGTTGAATTGATGTAACAATAAATCATAGAACGATAAAATGAATAAACGACATTATGAACATACGTTACCCAATATACGAGGGAGTTTATCGAATACTTACAAAAAACAAGTGTTTATGAATACAAAGAAATTTCTTTTAGCTGCCGCCGCTCTGTTTGTGGCTGTGGGCGCTACTTATGCACAGGGTAACGGACAAGCAGGGATAACGGAGGCAACGAACCTGATAACGGGATATTTTGACCCGGGGACGAAGTTAGTGTACGCTATCGGAGCGGTCTGCGGATTGATTGGCGGGGTAAAAGTCTATAACAAATTTTCATCGGGCGATCCCGACACGAGTAAAGTTGCCGCAAGTTGGTTTGGAGCTTGTATTTTCCTGATTGTGGCGGCTACTATTTTGAGGTCGTTCTTCTTGTAATTTATATAATGTACGCGTACAATATATGAAAATAGAGAATGGAATTTGAACTAAACAAGGGGATTGGGAAAAGTGCTGAATTTAAAGGACTGAAAGCGCAATATCTGTTCCTGTTCGCTGCCGGATTGCTCGCGGTATTTGTAGTGTTCATCATCCTGTATATGGTGGGTATCAACCAGTGGATTTGCATCGGGTTCGGTGTTGTCACGGCTTCGGTACTGGTATGGGCTACATTTGCGCTGAATGAGAAATACGGCGAACACGGACTGATGAAACTGCTCTCGTCCCGGCAGCATCCCCGCTTCCTGATTAACAGGATCACTCCCCGAAAATTATTCAAAAAGAGAAGAAAATGAGAAATGTACTAAAAGCTGCCACGATAGAAAGCAAATTCCCGTTGCTTGCGGTGGAACGGGACTGCATCATCAGCAAGGATGCGGATATTACCGTCGCCTTCCGGGTGGAACTGCCGGAGTTGTTCACGGTCACCACACCGGAATATGAAACGATACATTCCACATGGGCGAAAGCAATCAAGGTATTGCCGAACTATTCGGTGGTACACAAGCAGGACTGGTTTATCAAGGAGAATTACCAGCCGAAAACGGATAAGGATAGCCTTAGTTTCCTCTCCCGTTGTTACGAGATGCACTTCAATGAACGTCCGTTCCTCAATCACGGGTGTTATCTGTTCCTGACGAAAACGACGAAGGAACGGGCAAGGATGCAAAGTAATTTTTCATCGCTGTGCCGCGGGTTTATCGTGCCGAAAGAGGTGAACAAGGAGATGACTACGCGCTTTCTGGAAGCGGTGGGACAGTTCGAACAGATCGTGAACGATTCGGGACTTGTCCGGCTGGTACGGTTGGGCACGGATGAAATCGTAGGTACGGACAAGGGTGCGGGACTGATCGAGAAATATTTCTCGCTCTCGCTGGAAGATACGACGACACTGGAAGATATGGAGTTAGGAACGGACGGGCTGCGCATCGGCGACAAGAAGCTGTGCGTGCATACGCTCTCGGACGTGGACGATGTGCCGGGAAAGGTGGGCACGGATATGCGGTACGAGAAGTTATCGACTGACCGCTCGGACTGCCGGTTGTGCTTTGCGGCTCCCATCGGGCTGCTGTTGTCGTGCAACCATATTGTGAACCAATATATTTTCATTGATGACAGCAACGAGAACCTGAAGAAGTTCGAGAAGACGGCACGAAACATGCAGTCGCTCTCCCGCTACAGCCGGTCGAACCAGATTAACAAGGAATGGATAGACCTCTATCTGAACGAGGCGCACAGTTATTCGCTGACGTCGGTACGCTGCCACTGCAATGTGATGGCGTGGTCGGATGATGCGGAGGAACTGAAGAATATTCGCAACGATGTGGGCAGCCAGTTGGCGCTGATGGAATGTAAGCCAAGGCATAACACGGTGGACGCGGCTACGCTGTATTGGGCGGCGATGCCGGGAAATGCGGGGGACTTTCCGGAGGAGGAAAGTTTCTATACATTCATCGAACCGGCTCTCTGTTTCTTTATCGAGGAAACAAATTACAAGAGTTCGCCGAGTGCGTTCGGGATAAAGATGGCTGACCGGATTAGCGGGAAGCCGATTCATGTGGATATTTCGGACTTGCCGATGAAGACGGGGATCATTACGAACCGCAATAAATTCGTGCTGGGCGGTTCGGGTAGTGGGAAGTCATTCTTTATGAATCATTTAGTGAGGCAGTATTGGGAACAGGGGGCGCACATCGTGCTGGTGGATACGGGTAATTCGTATTCGGGGCTGTGCGAGATGATACGGAGAAAGACGCACGGGGACGACGGGGTGTATTTCACCTATACGGAGGAAAGCCCGATCAGTTTCAACCCCTTCTTTACGCAGGACAAGGTGTTTGACGTGGAGAAAAAGGAATCTATCAAGACATTGCTCCTGACGCTCTGGAAGAAGGACAATGAACCGGCGTCGCGCTCGGAAGAGGTAGCGCTGTCCAATGCGGTTGCCTTGTTCATTGACCGGATCAAGTATGATGACAGCCTTGTGCCGTCTTTCGACACTTTCTACGAGTTTGTGGACACGGACTACCGGGCGATACTGGATGCGAAGGGGGTACGCGACAAGGAGTTCGACATCACCAATTTCCTGAATGTACTGGAACCTTACCACAAGGGCGGCGAGTATGATTTTCTGCTGAACTCGGACAAGCAGCTGGACTTGCTGGACAAGCGGTTCGTGGTATTCGAAATCGATTCTATCAAGGATCATCCCATCCTTTTTCCGGTGACTACTATCATTATTATGGAGATGTTTATCAATAAGTTACGCCGGTTGAAAGGGGTAAGAAAGATGATAATCATCGAGGAGGCATGGAAGGCACTGACACGGGAAGGGATGGCGGAATATATGCGCTATCTGTACAAGACTGTCCGAAAGTTTTTCGGGGAGGCGGTGACGGTAACGCAAGAGGTGGACGATATTATTTCTTCGCCTATTGTCAAGGAGAGTATTATCAATAACTCGGATTGCAAGATTCTGCTCGACCAACGCAAGTACATGAACAAGTTCTCGAAAATTCAGGAGTTGCTGGGGCTGACGGACAAGGAGAAGGCGCAAATCCTCTCTATCAATATGGCAAATGCGGCATCGAGGAAGTATAAGGAGGTGTGGTTCGGGCTGGGCGGCGTGCAGTCGGCGGTCTATGCCACGGAGGTGTCGATGCAGGAGTATTTGACTTATACGACGGAGGAAACGGAGAAACTGGAAGTGATGCAGTTGGCGGAGAAATTAGGGGGGAATATCGAACTGGCTATCAAGCAACTGGCGGAAAGTAAAAAACAAAAAAAACAGGATTGAAATGAAGTATCTATTTAATGAGAAACAGATGAGAACATTGTCGGTGCTGCTCGCCGGGGTCATGTGCCTGCTGACGGAAGCCTGCACCGAACCGCAAACGGATATGAACCGGTTGTGCGGGGAATGGAAAAGTGCCATCGGGAAACCGGATATACGGATTGCCAAAGACGGGAAGTGCTACAAGCTGACCCTTTTTGCCAAAAGGGGAATGACGGGAAGAACGGTGCCGGAAACGTATGTGATCCAACAGAAAGGTGGGGCTATGTTTATCGACACGGGGTTTCATATTGATATGACTTACCATCAGGAAAGGGATATATTGACCTTTTCAACCAATGGGGAGTATGTCCGGAAACAGTAGGAAGCCATGAAAGCTAACCGTAGGTTTCCGGTCAGAAATATCTGTGGCGCATGGAAAAGTAACCTGCACTCCCCACCGGTGCAGGTGTTCCACGACGGCAGGAATTTCTGCCTTGCCATAGTCTATAATCCCGATACGGTGATAGTAAACAAAATAGAACAAACCGGGCGGGGACTATCCGTTGATCTGTTTGGGGAAATACTGTTAGGCTATGACGAGGAAAAGGATCTGTTATACCTCTCTACGGAAGGGGAATATGTCCGGGCGGACGAGCTGTGATGCTCTTCTGCCGTTACCACTAAAAAATCCAATTACGAACAATTAAAAAGATGTATTTATGAGAAGAATCTTATTTGTGCTCTGCATCAGTGCAGCGTGCTTCTGCCATGAGGCGAAAGCGCAATGGGTGGTTACCGATCCCGGAAATCTGGCGCAAGGTATCATCAATTCTGCCAAGCAGATTATACAGACTTCGACGACTGCCAACAATACGCTGAACGGTTTCAAGGAAACGGCAAAGGTGTTTGAACAGGGAAAAAAATATTACGACGCACTGAAATCTGTACACAATTTAGTGAAGGATGCCCGGAAGGTGCAACAGACGGTATTGCTCGTCGGGGATATTTCGGAAATGTATGTGACGAACTATCAGAAGATGCTATCCGACCCGAATTTTACACCGGGGGAACTGAACGCCATCGCTTTCGGATATACGAAGTTGCTGGAAGAAAGCAGCGGACTGTTGGAGGAACTGAAAACGGTAGTCAACGCAAACGGGCTGTCGATGAGCGACAAGGAACGCATGGACGTGATAGACCGGGTGTACAGGGATGTGAAGGATTACCGCAATCTGGTGGCGTACTACACGAACCGGAACATCTCGGTTTCTTACCTGCGTGCGAAAGAGAAAAATGATACCAAAAGGATTTTGTCCTTGTATGGAAGTGCTAACGAAAGATATTGGTAAACGGTCATGGATGCTGAATTTGAAAACTTGCACCAGATTCTGCGGAATCTGTACGCGGAGATGTTGCCGCTCTGCGGTGATATGATTGGGGTGGCAAAGGGCGTTGCCGGGCTGGGTGCCTTGTTCTTTATCGCTGCCAAAGTATGGCAGGCTCTGGCGAGGGCGGAACCGGTGGATGTATATCCACTGTTGCGTCCGTTTGCGGTGGGGCTGTGCATCATGTTCTTTCCCACTTTTGTATTGGGGACTATCAATACGGTGCTGAGTCCGGTGGTCAAGGGCTGCAACAATATCCTGCAAGGGCAGACGCTCAATATAGAGAAGTACAGCCAGCAACGGGAGAAACTGGAATATGAGGCGATGGTGAGGAATCCGGAAACGGCGTATCTCGTTTCGGACGCTGAATTTGACAAGAAGATCGACGAGCTGGGATGGTCGCCGGAATCGCTGGGTATCATGATGGGGATGCAAATGAAAAGAACGGGGTATGAACTGAAGAAGAATATCCGGGATGCTTTCCGCTGGGTGATGGAGCTGCTCTTTCAGGCTGCTTCGCTGATACTGGACACGATACGGACATTTTTCTTAATCGTGTTGAGCATTTTGGGGCCGCTCGCCTTCGCTCTTTCCGTCTATGACGGATTTCAGGCGACGCTGACGCAATGGCTCACCCGGTATATCGGGATTTATTTGTGGCTGCCGGTTTCGGACTTGTTCAGTGCGGTGCTTGCCCGTATTCAGGTATTGATGCTGGAAAAGGATATTGTGGCACTGGAAGACCCGAATTTTATACCGGATGCTTCGAATGCGGCTTACATAATATTCATGTTGATAGGGATTATCGGGTATTTCACGATTCCGACCGTATCGGGATGGATCATTCAGAACGGTGGTGCGGGAAGTTACGGGAAGCAGGTCAATTCGTGGGGACTGAAAGGCGGCAAAGGGGCTGCGGCAGTGACGGGAGCTGCCGTCGGTCATGTTTCGGGAAAGTTAAGAGGTAAATAATCAGTTGAAAATCAAATAATCTTATTAAGATGGAATTTAAGAGTTTAAAGAATATAGAGAGCAGTTTCCGGCAAATCCGGATGATTGCTTTGGTATTCCTCGTGCTGTGTACGCTGGTGGCGGGGTACAGCATCTGGAGTTCGTACAGCTTTGCGCAAAAGCAGAGGGAGAAGATTTATGTATTGGATAACGGTAAGTCGCTGATGCTGGCTCTGTCACAAGACCTTTCGCAAAACAGACCGGTGGAGGCGAAAGAGCACGTGAAGCGGTTTCATGAGTTGTTCTTCACGCTTTCGCCGGACAAGGATGCGATAGAGGGAAATATCAGAAGGGCGCTGTTCCTCTGCGATGAGAGTGCTTTCAGGTACTACAAGGATTGGAGCGAGAAGGGATATTATAACCGGATTATCTCGGCGAATATCAACCAGACTTTGCAGGTGGACAGCATGGCGTGCGACTTTGACCGCTATCCTTATCAGGTGACGATGTACGCGCGGCAGATGATTATCCGTGCAAGTAATGTGACGGAACGAAGCCTTGTTACCCGGTGCGGATTAATCAATTCGGTACGGTCGGACAATAACCCGCACGGGTTCACGATGGAGCGGTTCGAGATTCTGGAAAACAAGGATGTACGGGTACTGGAAAGATAGGCATGATGATACGGAAGAAAATCAATGAATGGCAAGACCGGATGGATGATGGTCTGCGCCGTATGTGCGGAAGGCTGACGCCGGGAAAGCAGTTGGCAGTCACGCTCACGATGTTGTTAGGATTCAGTGCGTTGTCTATCTATTTCACGGTTTCGGGTATTTACCGGATGGGAAAAGAGGAAGGCGAACGGTTGCAGATCGAGCATATCGAACAAATGAAACTGCATCAGCAGGCGGATAGTGTCCCTTATCCCGTTCGGGAGAGTTCAGGGAGTAATAATATGATAAAGTAAAAAAAATGGAAGATAATCATATCAATGAGGAAGGTACGGTACTGGAGGAAGGTATCGTACAGATAGAAGAGGAAACGGTGACGGAGGAAGTCCGGGAAACTGCCGGAGAGGATGCAGCCCGACAACCGGCAGAGAAAAAGGAGAAGCCGAAAGAGAAGGAACGCAAGGAGTTGACACCGGCGGAAGCCCAACGGAGAAAGAAGATGCTGGTGTATCCGCTGATGTTTCTCGTGTTCGCGGGTGCCATGTGGCTGATTTTCGCTCCTTCTTCGGGTGGAGAGGAAAAGGAAGAGCAGCAGGGATTCAATATCGACGTGCCGCTCCCCAAAGAAAAGGGATTGCTGGATGACAAGAAGGAAGCATACGAGCGGGATGCCTTCGAGAAACAGCAGAAGTCGAAAATGGGGACTTTGCAGGACTTTGAGATTGCCATCGGGCAGACGGAGGAAGCCCCTATCGGGGATTCAATGGAAGAACTGCCGCCGGAACCTGCACTACGCACGGGTAATTCGCCGATCCGTTCTTCGGCGGTTGCTTATAAGGATATAAACAAGCAGTTGGGTACTTTCTACCAGGAACAGAAGGAGCCGGAAGATGACCAGAAGCAGTTGGAACTGGAATGGCGGATTCAGGAACTGGAACGGATGAAGGAGGAAGAACAGCAGAGAAAAACGGCTGCGGATGAACAACTGGAACTGATGGAGAAGTCGTACCAACTGGCGGCAAAGTATATGCCGGGACAGAACGGTAACGGGCAACCGGAAAAGGCAGAGGTTGCCACCGCCGGGAACAAGGGCACGGGAAATGCCCGAACTGTCACTGTGCCGGTGGGACAGGTAAAGGAGAGAGTGGTGTCGCTACTGGCTCCGCCGATGAGTGATGCGGATTTTGTGAGGGTGTACAGTAAGCCTCGTAATCTGGGATTCAATACGGTACAAACGGAGGTGGAGGGTCTTGCGAAGAATACTATCCGTGCCTGTGTGTACCAGACCGTCACGCTGACGGACGGGAAGGAAGTGCAACTCCGGTTGTTGGAGCCGATGATGGCGGGAGAACAGTATGTGCCATCGGGAACAATGGTTACCGGTACAGCAAAAGTCAACGGTGAACGGATGGAGATAAAGGTGAGTTCGGTCAGTTACGGGGAGAGTGTGACGCCCATCAATCTGGATGTATATGATACAAAAGGTATGAAGGGGGTGTTTGTGCCTGAATCGGAGGAACTGAACGCGGTGAAGGAGATGGCGGCGAACATGGGGTCGTCACTCGGAACGAGTATCACCATCACGGAAGATGCCGGAGCACAACTGGCTGCGGACTTGGGAAAGGGTGTCATTCAGGGGGCGTCGCAATATCTGGCGAAGAAGTTCCGAACGGTAAAGGTGACGCTCAAAGCTAACCATGAGTTTTATCTTCTGCCGGGACAGTAGAGATATACCACTAAAAAATCCAATTATAAACAAATTAAAAAGAAGTATTTATGAAAAAGTTGATTTTGATGCTTGCCTTTTGTGCAAGTGTATCGGGTGCATACGCACAAAAGACAGTGAAAGTGGAAAAGGTGCAACAGGAAACGGAAGCGGTTGCCGCTGAAGAGGAAGATGCAAGCGAGGAAGAGGTGCGCAAAAGTCCTTCTACGGGGGATTTGTACGAAGGACTTACCCGGACGGTGACTTTTGACCGGATGGTTCCTCCCTATGGGTTAGAAGTGACTTTCAGTAAAACGGTACATCTGATTTTTCCTGCGGCTATCCGTTATGTGGATTTGGGTTCTGCGGACATTATCGCCGGAAAAGCGGACGGTTCGGAAAATGTGCTGCGTGTGAAAGCGGCACTGCGTGATTTCTCACGGGAAACCAATCTTGCGGTGATTACGGAGGATGGCAGTTATTACACGTTTAATGTCAAGTATGCGGATGAGCCTACGAAGTTGAATATCGAGATGAAGGACTTTATCCATGACGGCGAAGCGGTGAACCGACCGAATAACTCGATGGAGGTTTATCTGAAAGAATTGGGCAGCGAATCGCCGTTGTTGGTACGGCTGATAATGAAGTCTATCCATGCCAACAATGACAGACTGGTGAAGCATATCGGCTGTAAAAGGTTCGGTATTCAATATACGTTGAAAGGGATTTATACGCACAACGGGTTACTGTATTTCCATACGGAGTTGAAAAACTCGTCCAACGTGCCTTTTCATGTGGACTATATCACTTTTAAGGTGGTGGACAGAAAGATTGCGAAACGTACAGCCATTCAGGAACAGGTGATTGTTCCGCTGCGTGCGTACAATTATGTAACGGTGGTCAACGGGAAGAGCAGGGAGAGAACGGTCTTTACATTGCCTAAATTTACGTTGCCGGACGATAAGGAGCTGGTGGTGGAAATGAATGAGCAGGCGGGCGGACGCCATCAGAAATTTGTAATCGGAAATGCGGAACTAATCCGTGCAAGAGTGATTAACGAACTGAAAATGAAATAAGATGAAGAAGGTTCTATTTTTATTGTGTATGGTAGTGTGCTTTGTCCTGACGGACAAGGCATACGCCCAACGCTGCCTGCCTGGTATGCGTGGCATCCGGGTTACGGGAGGAATGGCGGACGGTTTCCATTCGCCCGATAAACGTAATGAGCTGGGGTATTCTTTCGGGTTGTCGCTGGATACTTATACCAGACATTGCAACCGGTGGGTGTTCGGTGCGGAGTATCTGCAAAAGTATCATCCGTATAAGGCTATCCGCATACCTACCTCGCAATTTACTGCGGAGGGTGGGTATTACTATACTTTTCTTTCGGATGCGAACAAGGTATTTCTGCTTTCGCTGGGCGGATCGGCATTGGCGGGATATGAAACCAATAATTGGGGAGAAAAGCTGCTCTATGACGGTTCTACCCTGCGAAGCGGTGATAATTTTGTCTATGGGGGTGCTGTATCGCTGGAACTGGAAAGTTATCTGAGTAACCGGGTGGTGCTGCTACTGAACGCCCGCGAGCGGTGCTTGTGGGGAAGTGATACGGGTAAGTTTCATTTTCAGTTCGGTCTGGGGCTTAAATTCTTAATCAATTAATAAAGGTATATGAAGAAGATGTTTGAAACAATATTCGTGCTCGGTCTTGTGTTGACGGGTATCGTGTGTGTAGTAGCCTGTAGCGACAAGTTGGACGTGCAGCAGGTGTATGAGTTTGATATGGCGACACTGCCGGTACAGAATAAAATCGTAATAGGCGAGGAAGCGGAAATACGTTGTGAGTTGGTTAGAGGCGGCACGTATGTGGAAACGAAGTATTTTATCCGTTACTTCCAACCGGATGGCAAGGGGCAGTTACGCTTGGAAGACGGGACGGTTCTTCTCCCGAATGACCTCTATCCGCTGGAAAGGGAAACATTCCGTCTGTATTATAAATCTATGAGTACTGACCAGCAGACGATTGATATTTATGTGGTCGATTCTTTCGGACAAATGATACAGAAATCTTTCAGCTTCAATAATGAAAGTCAGGATAAGGAGGAGGAAGAATGATTTATGCCGGGTATAATCCACGCTTTAGCAGTGATGAGCAATATACTCCTGCTTATGCGGTTGCTCCTATTATAAAGTACATACCAAAGGATAAAACCGTATGGTGTCCGTTTGATACGGAAAACAGCGAATTTATACTTGCTCTGAAAGCTGCCGGTATAAATACTGTCCATTCCCATATTTGCACCGGGCAAGACTTTTTTAATTATGAGCCAATGAAATGGGATATGATTGTATCAAATCCTCCTTTCAGCAAAAAGCAGCAAGTAGTGGAACGTTGCTTATCTTTCGGAAAGCCTTTTGCACTGATTTTATCTAATTTATGGTTGAACAGCAGTGCTCCGGCACGTCTGTTCAAGGATAAAGAGATGCAAATGCTTTTGTTTGACAAACGTATCCAGTTTACGGAGAAAAATGCGGCTTATTTCGGTTCAAGTTATTTTTGTTATAAGGTTCTGCCTAAACAAATTGTCTTTGAGAATTTAAGCCGATCCAAATATGAGCAAAGCCGGATGAGTGAGGACATGAAGAGGTTGATTGAACCTTTAACTAAATTGAGGTAGTAATGACTGCTTTGCTTGTTTATTGTGGCTTCCTTATTGCTATATGGGGGTGCATCGGATGGGATTTATATCATGCGCCGACTGATATGGAGTTATGGGGAGAAGAGGTTGAATAGGCTTTTCCCTTATATAAAAATAAAAATCCTCCTGCCTGATAATGGGCAAGAGGGTTTTGTTTTTAGAATAGCGCCAATGTAAGTTGTTGGGGCTGGGTGTACCGGGATTTCAGTTCCAATAGTTTATTTTTGAGTTTGCTTATCACTTTGGGATTATAATTGCTTCTATCGGTAACAGAATAGCGTTCTGCCTTGCTGTATTGCTGTTCCAACTGGCAAATACCCTGTCTGACGGCCTCTTTGTAGTCTTTGATGGGTTCGTCAAATACGGATGGATGGCTTCCACCTCCGGCACTTCCCGTACACCAATCTACAGCTACGGCATACGTTCCGTTTTGGGATTTACCGATGTGGATGCAGTTAAAGTTATCCACTTCGATTTTCTCAACGATGGGTAACATACCAATTAACCAACCGTGTTCGTTTAAATCCTTGCTTGTATAACCGAAAAGCAATGCTCTTTCGTAGGTATGGACATTAAGGATAATCTGGCGTATGCTTTTACCGAATTTCTCAAAATATTCTATCTGCTGTATATCGTTATGGCGTACCGCCAAAAGGTAACGGAGCACTATTTCACGTTCTATCTTGCATGGGGTATACTCTGAAATCGTCTGTAACTTTTCTCCTTGTGTCATTTGGGATATGGCTTTCATATTATATGTTGTTTAGTGATTAAATAATTGCGTATAGAATGAACAGGGCTATCAGTCCCCAAAACAGAAGTTTAAGGGTAATGAAGAACAAACGGAGTATCTGACGGACTGCCCACCACAAAAGGATGGCAAAAAGGAACTTCACTCCGAAGTAATAGACACCAGCCGCCATCAAAACGACTTTCAAAATATTTATGCTGATTGGAAGGCTCGTAAGCTGCTGTTTCCTATTTTTTTCTTCATTTTTCATAATTTCTGACTTTTTTTTTATGCCTTATCGGAGCCGGCTGTTGAGCTGTGTTTCGTGTGCATCGGAAGATGGCTGGATATGAACGGGCAAATTTTTTTTGTAAAATACTACCCGTAGGGCTGGAGATTTTGCAAATAAAAATTTGAACGGCAATAGACTGCCGTTTATCTTCGCACAAGAAACATAGCTTAACAGTTGGCTTCCTTTAGATTGGCAGGAGCAATCGAGGAAGAAATTATAGAGAGAAAAATGAAGAAAAAAGCCATGTGATAACCATTAAAAAGATAGCTCGCCGGGAGCTATCCGTTATCTTATAAGATATTGGCTTTATCTTTTTATCTTAATCACAAAGGAATATCCTATTATTTTCCTACTTTTGCAACGAGAGGATAAATAGTCCTCCGCTTTTTAGTAAGTTTATTTACCGTTCCAAGAAATCGCCAATTTCAAAACACAAAGGTAAGTAAACTAGCTCGGTCATATACTAACGTGACCTGTCAGTTGCTTTTGTGTTGGGCGTTTGGCGATGCCTTTGGAACTGTGATTGGCAGTGTCACGTTTTTTAATACATATGATAATGGAACATTTACATGAAACCCCGTTGCAGGGGATTGTAGGAACAGATAAAGGAGAACTGTTCTACCTCTTACCAATTGAGAAAGTTAGTGACCTCGTAAAGTTACGGGGGGATTTGAGTGCGGCTATCGACCTGATTTCAAAGACTGGAAGTTCAGAAGAAGGGACAAGTGCCATAAACACGCTGAACGGACTGCTTGCCGGACTAATGAAGTACGATAGCGATCATTACGAAGCGATGGATGTCGCTCTTGCTGACGCTATGAGGAAGCTGGAAAAGAAATAATTCCGCTCCGGCTGTTATCCGGATGGGATAAAAACAATCATAAAAACAACCTTTTGGCATAACCGAAAAAAGAAAGGTGTTCCGGTGGCTGATGAAGATTCATATTCAGATGGCCAACGGAATACTTTTCTGCGGTTATGGGTAGGCAAAATGGGATTTCCAGTACAAAGTACGGGGAATGGCTTTTTGACGGATAAACGGCTTTTATACCGCTGGAAGAGTTGTAAACTATCTGTTAATTAGTTGATTATATACTAAATCGTTACTTTTCAATTCGGATATATTTTGAGTAACGATTTCGGGATTTATCTTGTCTTTCAATGGGTATCTATTGAATGTCAATGGGTTCACCTTTTACCGTTGCTTTTCCATCTTTTATTGTAATTGTTACTTTTACAGCCGATAGAAAACTTAATTTTTTATCTGCGCTTTCCGGCTTTATTGCCAAGCATAATACATTGTCTAATTGTTCATCAGCAACTTGCGCACTTTCATATAAAATGCCATCTATATTTTCCGACTTTATTAAATCCATTGTAAAAAGAGCTGGTATCCAATAATCGTTTTCTGTAAGAGCTTTCTTATTATATTGGTGATACATAAATTTTTGCAAAGATATTACATCTTCCTTATCAAAATAATCTTTGTATTCTTCCATGAATAAATTAAGTTCTTCTGCCATTCTCTTTAAATTATCAGATTTGTTACTTGGTGATTCTGGATTTATAATTGTAAACAACGATATAGTTTCGCGAGCAATCCAAAAACTAATAATAGCATAATATTCACCATCTTGTGGATTTGGTTCTCTTAAGCAGTCACATATCTCTCCTAAGCATCCAACTAATTGAGTATCATTAGTATCACTAAGAATACCATAAAACATTGTTTGGTTAGGGGTACTCCCTCTCTGGTATTTTTTGTTTTTATCCGCAGGAACGTAGGAAAGTTCATGTTTATATTTTATTTGTTCCGCTGAAGTAATAGGTCTTCCACGAACAATTACAGTATCAGCCGGATAATCACAAAGTGGTGCAGCAATAGGTTTGGCATATAATTTCTGTAATATCGCCTGAACGTCTTTATCACTACAATTTAATAAATCCAAAGAAGATAATTCTTTGATAACTGTCTTACAATCACAGATTTCATTATTAGCCATAAAGATAATATTTTATATTAATTAAACCGTTTTTCCTAAAAATACTCCCACCACCGAATTGGCACCCAACTGCATACATTTACGTTTCATCTGGATGAAGCTCTGACCGGTGGTGGCGATGTCGTCCACCAAAATTACATCTTTCCCCCTGATGTATTCAGAGTGGAAAATGAGATTGGAAAGTTTATTGTGTCCGGTAGTTCCTTTGAGTTGTTCCCGGTCTTCTTTAATCCAGATGGCACGGAATCCGTCCGCTATTTTCAGGCGGCGGGACAGAAGGCTGCAAAAACGGGCAAAGCGGGCAATATTGCGCTCGCGCGTGGCGGCTGGGATAGGTATCAGGACGGGAGATTTCATTTCTTTGAAGAAGGGCATACGACCGATGCAGAGGGAGAAAATCTTGGCAAGCAAGGGGGCGGCGTTCTCGGTTCCTTCTTTAAAGCGGAACACTAAGTTGCTGACCTTTTTTTGATGTGGGGTCAGGTCTTTTGTCCGGGTCGGGTAATAATCGTGAATATAGAAGCACAAGGCTTCGTCATAGCGCACCTTGCCTTTGAAATAGGTATCGTAGGGAAAGAACTGGCGGACGAAGTCACCCTCGAATGTAAAACGGAGTATGTCACGCCAAAGGTTCAGGGTGGTTTCGTCTTGAAGGCGGTAGAGTTCGCCCTCTATCGGTTCTTTGTCTGCCAACCCGATGCCGATTGTCAGGTGGTCGTTGAATTTGTCTTTGGAAACAATGTACCAGTCGAAGGAACGGCTTATCTTCTCAATCGGGCAGTCGTGGGAACAGAGGAAGTAGAACATGCCGTTCTCTTTCTGTATGACCAGGAACTCGCCGGGCATTTCTGAAAGCCGGAAATAGTTGTATATGGGTGCGTCGTCTAAATCCTCAAACGGGACGGAAACAACAAGATTTTCAATCATAATCAATAGTTTGTTCAAAGGTAGAGGTTTTTGGGGATATGAAAAAAGCCTGATACATTTATTTGTGCATCAGGCTTTGATTTACCGTGTTAGGGGATTTTAGTTGGGTATCTGCGGGTACTGGATGGAGGCATGGCGGGTGTCGGCATTGAACACGACAATTACCTCGGTTGCCTTCTTGTCCATGCGGTTGTATTCGCAAAGGGCGTTCATCACCCATTCCCTGAAGGCTTTGGCATAGCGGGAGTCTATACGGTAACTAAGGAAGATGATGGCTTCGAGATTGTAAAAGGTGACGTAGATGTCCTGACCTTTCTCGTTCTTCATCTTGCGCTCCATCGTTACGTCGTCTTCACGAAGCACGCCGGACTTAAAGATGGAACGGAAGTTGTTGCCCACCGTCTGGAGGTATACGTCGAAAAGACGAGCGATTTCGTGCTTGAACATCCACACGGTTCCGTTTACTATTTTGACTTCGACAATGGGTTTGCCGATTTCTTCTTCTGTGATTTGTATGTATCCTCTTTCCATAATGATTTTGTTTGGGGGTAAAATTAGTTATTTATATCTTGAAGTTACAAAAAGAGTGTATTTTATTGGAAATGAGCGTATGTTAATTGATCATGATAGTAATAGGTTACGATTTAGTTAGTTATCTGCTGCATTATCCTTCTGCGCGTTGCGTAACCTTCAAAGAACTCTTCGTATGCAAAAGTAACAATAAAACGGGAGATTTTGATATGAATCTCCCTGATTTTTTCTATCTCATACAAGTTTTTCCGTAAAAGCGGCTTTATTCGTCGGCACACCATCGCCCAAAAGAATTTTGAACGAACGTGTGCCGCCTACTGCATAAGCGGAGAAAAGGGCTTTTCCTCACGCCTAAACAACAGTTTAGACTGATGAGGCAAGGCCCATTTCTTTTGAACTTATGCCAAAGAGGTGCTTTTACGGCTTTTCAGATGATTTTTCTTTTTCGCTGTTCTTTTGAGCCGGAAGCGGAAAGCCGTGTATGACCGCTTGTCCATAAATGGAACAAGCCGTCACCCACAGCAGGCAAACCGGGAAGAAAATTTTATCTGCCCACCCCGACACGTCTGGCCAGACAGATAAAACCATACTTCCTTACAGGTGGTTTGCCCGGTTTCACATTACCGGCTATGTTCTTTTTTGTTGGGAGCTTCCATTTTTCACGGATTTCCCTTTTGAAGTTTTCCTGCCAAATCTGCCTCTACTTCCGTTTACCTCCATTTTCGCGCCTTTCAGTGAGCCGCATCAAGCAGTCATTTTCGTGCTGGGTGCAAAGGTAACTTCGGGATTGTACGGGAAAGCAAGGTCAAGCCTCCTGTTTTCTGGGAAAATCTCCAGCCCTTCGGGTAGTATTTTCCCGAAAAACCTTGCATTCCCTAATCCCTACCTTTTTAAGCACCCGAAACGAAAACGACCGATGCGACAGAAAGACGCATTAAAAAAAATGTCGGATAAACGAGAGGCAGATAAGATAGTTTGAAACTCAACTCCCTCAGCTCTTGAATCCGCATTAAAAACAAAAAATCAAAAACAAAACGGATATGAGAACAGCAATAGCAACAAAATTCGTGGCTTGGGAAGTGCCGACATTGGACGCACTGAAAGGCAGCAAGGTTTACATCCTACGTGAGAAACTGAACAACGGAGGGCAGATGAACCGAGAAGAAAAGGATTGGCTCACCGAAAAAGTGAACAGCAACACCTATTTCAAGAGCGCAGTCCCCTTGCAAGGCTGGAGGTTTGACTTCTCCGACATTCTCCGAACCTACATCGTGAAGCAATACGGACATTGGGCGGAATACAAGGCTACCGACAAGACCGCACTCCGCAATTTCCTTTACGGCAGGATTGACAGCATTGTGGAACTTAACAAATGATACGGGCTATGACAGTAACGGTATACTTCAGACAAATGACGCAATACATGGGGCTTGCGATATGCACCCTAATCGTGCGCACCGCCCTTTGGGTGTTAGGCATCCTTTGGGGTATCGTAAGAGAGATAATAAACGGAGTGTTCCGAGTGGCGATAGGCATAATCGTGGCTATCCTTTCCACAATCGCCTTCTTCGGCTTCATCCTTTGGTTATTCACCCTTTAATCCCTACCGACATGAATAAGACAACGGAAGAGATACCCACGTGGAGTTTGTGCTATCTCATCAACGGGGACGCAACGGGACTGACGGACGATGAAATCCGTATGATAGACCGATGGGTAAATGATTGGCAGGTACAAATCGTTTCACCCGTTACGGACGAGGAAGGAAACGCACACCCTTATTTTTCACGCTATCCGCTTTTCGGACTTCCTGCCGAAGTGGAGGACTGCGACATACTTTATTTGAATGACAATCCATCAAAAATATAGCAATATGAAAACGACAGACCATTTCAAGAGAACGATACAGATGTATCTTGAGCAACGTGCGACGGAAGATGCGCTCTTTGCCAAGAACTACCGCAACCCTGCCAAGAACATAGACGATTGTGTGACCTACATTCTGAACTATGTGCAGAAAAGCGGTTGCAACGGCTTCACGGACGGGGAGATATACGGACAAGCCGTACACTACTATGACGAGAACGAAATAGAGGTGGGCAAGCCTATTCAATGCCAAATAGCCGTGAACCATGTGGTGGAACTCACCGCAGAGGAAAAGGCGGAAGCACGGCAGAACGCTATCCGACAATACCAAGAGGAGGAAGTCCGCAAGTTGCAAAACCGCAACAAGCCTAAGACCGCCAAACAGACAACCCAAGTTCAACAATCCTTATTCGACTTTTGATTATGAAACCGAGAACACGCATACAGCAGGAAGTCGCACGTTTGAGCAAGCGGCTACCGAGATTGAACGCCACACAAAAGGCATACGCTTTCCGCCATTGCTTCAAGCATTATGCAATCAAGAGAGCGGACGGCACGAACATCTGCACCGAGTGCGGACATTCGTGGAAGAGCGACCACGACCTTGCAGACACCCTTTGCGGATGTATCTGCCCACATTGCGGTATGCAGTTGGAAGCGTTGCGCACCCGAAAGAGTGTTTTCAGCGAGAATGAATACTTCTCCATTGTCACCACCAGCAAGCAGTATCAAGTGATACGCTTCTTCTTCGTCAAGTCCCGATACAAGGCAGGGCAAGCAGCCGAGTATTCCATTTATGAAGTGGTGCAGAGGTGGATTTCGCCCAAAGGCACAACCACCACCGTTGCCCGACTTCGTGGTATGTCAATGTTGTATTACGACCAATGGGCGGAATACAGCGACATGGAGGTGCGCAAGAACAACGGACTTCACGCATACGATATAGCACCTATGTGTACCTATCCCCGACAGCGTTTCATCCCTGAACTGAAACGCAACGGTTTCAACGGGGACTATCACAACACACTGCCGTATGACCTTTTCACGGCTATCCTTTCCGACAGCCGAGCCGAAACACTCTTGAAGGCAGGACAATACCCCATGTTGCGCCACTACATCCGCAGTTCCTTCGACATGGAGAGGTATTGGGCATCCGTGAAGATATGTATCCGCAACGGCTATACCATTTCGGACGGCTCAATGTGGCGTGACACCATAGACCTGCTCCGTCATTTCGGCAAGGACACGAACAGCCCGAAATACGTCTGCCCTGCCGACCTCAAAGCCGAACACGACATATTGGTGGCAAAGCGTAACCGACAAAGGGAGCGTGAGCGGACGGAACAGCAACGGCAAAAGGCGATTGAGGACGAGAAGACCTATCTGAAAACCAAAGGCATCTTCTTCGGACTGGTGTTCTCCGACAGCCTTATTTGCATCAAGGTCATAGAGAGCGTTAAGGAAATGGAAGAGGAAGGGCGGATGATGCACCATTGTGTGGGCGGTTATCACAACAAGGCAAACTCCCTTATCCTATCCGCCACCATTGACGGCAAACGGATTGAAACGATAGAAGTCAGTTTGAAAACGCTGAAAGTGGTACAGAGCAGAGGGGTATGCAATTCCAATACCGAGTACCACGACCGCATCATCCGGCTTGTGGAGGACAATACCGAACTTATCCGTCAGCGGATGAACGCAGCATAATATCAACCTATAATAAAGAATAATATGGAAGTAAGATTTGAAAGCATGGTTTGCTTGTGGGACGATAAAATCCCCACGATGTTCCTTGAATTTATGAACCTCCTCACTTTTTGTCAGAGTGAGGAGCAGTTAAGGGCGGGTGTAAAAGACTTTTCCGAGAAGCACGAACTTGACAAGTTCTTCCTTTACGGCTTCGGCTCACACCATTTCTACCTGCACCAACGCTATACGAGCAATCCCGAAATGGTGATGCAGAACAGAGTTTTGTCAGTACATTTCTAACCATCAAAAGCAACGATTATGGCAACACGAATGACCATCAACGGAGTAAGCACCTGCACGAAAGCAGGGACAGAGAAATACGAGAAGTTCCAAACGGGTATCGGCAGACGTAAGCGGACACTTGTGCAATACGACTACCGCTACACGGACGGGGAATTATTCTCTTGTGTGAAACCCACGTTGGACGAGTGCCGAACCGCACGGGACAAGTGGCTGACGGCAAAAAGAGGAAAGGAGGACAAGCGATGAACGAATCAGGTTACCAAACGCTGATAGTCAAGTTCAGCAAGCCCATCACGGAATTGGACGGCATCTTTGACGATGCCGAAGCGTGGGGAGTTGAAACCCTTAAAGGATGGGTAGAGGACTATGAGAGCAGTCGGTTTACCGCTATTGACACCCACACGGCAGTCATAACGAGCGAGTACAATATGGAGTGTGTGAAAACATGGTTGGAAAGGAATACCCCCATAGCCGAGAAAACAGAATTTTGAACATTCGGGCGGTGTCCGCACCGCCCGAACATAACACCCAAAGAAGAATGAATATGATAGCAAAGACAATTTTGGAGCAGATAGGTGGCAGACGCTTTGCCGCCATGACGGGAAGCAAAGACTTCATAGACATGGGCAACGGCTTACGCATGAGCCTTGCGAGGAACAAGACGAGTGCCAACCGCCTTGACATCATCTATGATGCAGGGGCAGACCTCTACAATATGCGCTTCTACCGCAGGACGTTCAGCAAAAAGACATTCGAGTGCAAGACGAAAGACATCGAAACGCACGGGGGGATATATTGCGATATGCTGGAGGAAATGTTCACGATGGTGACGGGGCTTTACACCCGTTTTTGAGAGGTGGGCGGCGAAAGCCGCCTACTTTCTTTCAGTGAGCATGATGGCGGACAAAGAAAGTAGCAAAGAAACCTCTGTTCTAATCTACGATGTTATTGCCTAATTTCTGACATATAAATTCGTTTGTATTCACTACCTTCTATTGGCTCTATATCGGTTATTTCAAATGAAGTTCCTCTCAAAAAATTGACTTGCGTTTCCTGACCATGATTATAAATCATGTATAGACAATGTGCTTGCGTTTCATTTTCAGGAAGAGTTTTTATAACGTAAACATCACTTCTGTTTTGTTTCCAATCTTCGGTTGTTGTCGTAAGGCTATGGGAAGGTTGGTATATATCACCTACTTCAAAATTTGTTTTATCTCCAGTTTTAGTAAAACGATATAATATATTTCCGTTAAACTTAGGTGCTTTGTTTATTATACTGTTTAGTATAATTTGCATTTCGTGAACAATATTAGGCACTTCTCCATAATAATTGTCATCTCTAAATGCATACGATATATTACCAAGAAAACAGGTTAATATCATTTTTTCCACATCGGTTAGTCCATAGCGATTTTCCTTGTCAATGTTGTTGTGCTGAAAACTCTGAAAAGGTTTTTTACCCAAGAAGCTCAAAGGGTCATATGAAAAGCCAAATTCTTCAAGTTCCTCATTCCAAACTAATTCCGGCTCAGCTTGTGAGGATGCTAAATACTTTTCTTCTTCCGATAAGAAATATTGAATATCTTTCATTTTATCTCTAAATTACTAATGACAAAGGTAATTGTTTTATTTGAAACAATGGCATTTAAGTTCTTAGAATAACCAAAACTTAAATGCCATTGAAATCTATTACGGGATATACAGTAGCGCAAACTCCGCCTTCCTCCGTTTGAGTAGCATGGCATGGCGTTTTCCCTTGTAGTTGCAGAAAGCGATATACTCCCGATAGATGTTCCTGTCGCCTGCCTCCAGCTTTCGGATCAACTTGCTTTTGGGTATCTTCCCGCTCCCCAACAGACGGTATGGACCGACATTGTAGGCGAGCGTGGCAAGGAGCAGACTATCTTTCCCGAACTGCCGGAACATCGCGCAGAATTTCCGGAGATCTTTTCGCAGAAGTGCGTCCGCCTGCCGCTTCGTCATGGTGCGTGCCGAATACCTTTCGCCCGGCTGCAACCGATGTCCATACCCTACATACGGGTGATGTTTCTCCGAGTGCCACCCCTCAAAGTATTTGGTACAGCGCATAGCCCTCTCAAATGGTGGCAGCCGGTAGATAGCCGCCTGCCTGTCCGTCCCTTCATGGCGTCTGTTCCGTGCGGATACGGAACAGACCACCAGAAGCGAACAGAGGATAGTCATGAATACACGCATCATCGTGTGAGGGATTTGAAGTTGCCGATGGGGACAACAGTGATAACCCCGTCATCCTTCACGTTACGGTTGTTGAAATCAAATTCCAGCTCGTAGGAGTTGCTGAAATTGTCCTCCACCACCACGATGAAGTTGTGTGCTTTCTCACCCTCCGCCGTGTAATACAGCCGGAACTTCTCGTTTTCGAGCAGGTAGCGGTCATTGGGCAGAAACGTGATGCCGCCCGCCATTTTCAGCGTGCCTTCTCCCTCGTATTGGAAATATCGGATGGTATAGAGGGTGTTGGCGTAATCGCCCGTTTTTTTTAACTCACAGCGAATTTCAACCGTCTGCCCTTTCGTCACCTTGTTCGGCACGGGCATGGTTTCCACCGTGAAAGGATAGGATTGCTGGATGTCCATGTCATCGTCACACGAAACAAGCGTGAACGACACGGCGGCGAACAGGCAGAGTGCCAACGCCTTGAAGATTGATGTTCTCTTGTTCTTGTTGTTCAGTATGTTCATTGTCATTTGATTTTTAAGTTATTGTTCATTTCTTTTTTTCGTTGTCAGTTGCAGATACTCGTTCAAGTCCTTGCAACCGTCATAGAGGGCGGAACAGTCATAGACACGTTCTCCATAATGTCCTTTCAGCGTTTTCAACGTGCGCCGTCCGGCTGCGTCATGGTCGAGATAACAGTCTATGCACCCGTAGCCGTCCAGATACCTCATTGCCTTTTCCACGTTGGCAACAGAGTTCAATACGAGGCAGTCACCCTTTTCCAATCCGAGCGTGGCAGCAGAAAGAAAGTCCATGAAGCCTTCAAAAACGCTGCACACGTCAGCCGGAGAGCCTTCCGCCTTGACCAGCGACACATCCTTCGGAGGCACGCATCCTTTGAAGAAGCGGCTGCGGATCTCATATCCACCCGTCACGTTCGGGAAACCGACGGCGAAATACCGCTTGCCACGCACTCCATAATTCAGTCGGCAGCAATACCGGGATGCTATGTCGTAAGAAATGCCCCGTTCCGCCAGATAGTCCGTCAGTGGAGAACGAAGCAGAGGGACGGCTTCCACTCCTTCAAAGGCAGGTTCTGATGGTTTAGGCAGGAAAGTCGGTTTACTCACTTCGGGAACAGGCATAGGCATATTGGCGGTTTCCGCTATGAACTTCACTTGTTCCATGAAGTCGTTGCTTCCGATAAACTCCCCGGCAAGCGTGAAGATGTCGCCACCTTTGCCCAGTCCGAAGTCGTACCAGAGCTGTTTCGTCACGTTCACACGGAAAGATGGCGTGCGCTCGCCCCTGTACGGGGCAATATACCACAGCTCGTTGCCGCTTCTTCGGACAGGCTCATGTCCCAGCCGTGCGAGGAAGTCCACAAGGGGTATCTGCCGCATGGCGTCGATTTCCGTCCGTTCCATGCGGTGCGTCAGTTAATGATGAACTTGATGCCCACGCCCCACTGCGTATGAAACTTCCTCGTGTCGCCACCCCACAGGCAACGTTCCCGGAGATTGGCAAGCAGGGCGATACGGTCAGCCACGTAAAACTCCACATCGAGCGTCAGCGCACCGCCGTAGATGAAGGCGTCCCGGTCATGAAGCGTGGAGCCGTCATACAGCACCTTTTCGCCCCAGTTCACCGATTCATATCCGGCAAGAGCCGAAGCACCTGCATAGACGAACACGATTTTACGGGCATCGGAGAGTATCTTGAGGTAGTAGCCGCCCTCCGCCGTGAACTGCGCCACGGGTATCTTTCCGTCCTTGTAAGGGTTGTTCTTCAACAGATATTCGCCGCCGAACACCCATTTGTTCCCCTTTTTCGTGTAGGTTGAAAGAGCCGCCCCGAAGCTGTACCCGCCGTCGTTGCCGCCGGGATTGAAGCCGTCTGCCATATTCGCCCTGACCTCGATGCCCTGCATCTTCGGCAGGCATCGCTGGGCGTGCGCCCGCCCCGTACACAGGGCAAGCGACGCGATGATTATTGCGATGTACTTTCTCATGGTCAGCGCACTTGAAGTTTGTTAATGGTATTGGCACGCACCAAGTCCTCGTTCTCAATCACGAAAGACTGGTGACGACCTCCGTTCTTCTCGTTGAGTTCCACCACGAGGCATTTGTCGTCGGGAATGGTGAACTTCGCCATCGTGAACACCGTGCGCTCGCTCTTCTTGCCCGGCACGAGCGTGGCGTAATTCTGCGCACGGAGCGGCAGGATGATCTGCTCCTGTACGGCGGTACGCTTCGCCATCTTCTTGTCCACGATTTTCCATGTGATGTAGTCCACATCGAAAGGCACGTTGCTCTGGTTCTTTATCTCCGTGTGGAAATAGAGCAAACCGTTATGTGTATAGATACCTTTCAGCAGATACTGGATGCCGAATCGCTTGCAGCCGATGTGCTTCACCTCGCGCTTGTTCTGCTTGTGGATGGACTTCATGATAAGGCGTACCAGCATCGGGCTTTCGCTGCCCAGTTCCTTCAGATAGATTTCCTGCGCATTGTTCGGGCGGTTCACCTTCTCGCCGTCATGGATGAAGTCGCACATCTCCACGTTGAGCAGCAGCGGTTCGGCTGCATATTTCACGTTGAAGGTATAGAAACTCCCGTCCTCCGTTATCACGGACATATTGGTTTCGTTCGGGAAGTTCCTCACGGTTGCCTTCACGCGGATGACATTCTCCGCTCCGTCGGCTTTGCCCGCAATCAGGTCGGGCGAGCCTAAATCGACGTAGCGCACCTCCGAGGGGAAAATGACGTGGACGGTCTTGTCGTAGGTCACTTCCAAACCATGCGGAAGAACCATGCGGTCGAAGGTCAGCTTCTTTGTCAGCCCGTGATACAGGTCGCCGTCCACCTCTTTCTGCGGATAGACCTCCTTTGTCAAGGTCGGTTGTTCACTTCCGTTGTTCTCTACAACGGTTACGTTCTCCTGCGCGTTGGCAGTTGCGATGCCCATAGCGAGGGCAAACATGATGATTACTTTTCTCATTTTACTTTGGATTTTAGTGGTAAATAAAATTTGGTTGTTGTTTCTGTTAATCGTTGATTGTTATTGTTTTCAATCTCTGTCCTGATAAAGCATGACCTTGTATCCGGCTTTCAGATGCACCTTGACGGTACGCATCTTCTTGGCGATATACTGGCTCGTGCCTTGTATCAGCCCCTTGCCCAAGTCGGAGGCGAGTTGCGCCCCGGCGTTGGTGGATATATTGATGCTGCTGCCCAGCGAGCCGCCCATGTTGGCGGCAACCTCCCTGACGGCATTCATCTCCATCGAGTTGGGAATGAAGATGCCGGGCTGTCCATCCGTGTCATACACCTCCAGCTCTACCGGGATAATCGTACCCGCATATTCCAACGACGTGATTTCAATATCAAGCCGTTCGCCCTGAATCTTTGCCGTGCCGACCACCACCGCATTACGGGGGATGATTTTGTCCGCTACCGCCATCGGCTCCAACAGACGGAGCTTGACAGCCTGCCCGTCCGTCACACTCTGCGCCCCATAGACGCACGCCGATATGGTGTTTTTGTCCGATACGGTCGTGACACCTACTGCCGTATTGAAACTGCGGTTACGCTCCTGCGAGAAGGAGGCGACAAACTCGGCGTTACTCATCGGCTGTGAGAGCGAGGATACCACCTGATGCGTTACCTGCCTGACAGGTGCAGCCGTGTTCTTTCCGGCTTTCTGCACGGGGTAAGGCTCTGCTGCCTGTCCGACAGGTGGCTGTGTGCCGTTCTGCCCGCCCATGTACTTCGCCGCCAGCTCGTAAGACTTCTCCATGAGTGCCACTTGGTCATCCATAGCGGACGCCTTGCCTTTCTCGCTTTCCAATTCCGATTCCAGCGAGGCGATACGCTCCAACAGTTCGTCCATATCCGCGTTGTCGTTCTTCGGCTGCTCATAGAAGTTGCCGAGCGTGGCGTTTAGGTCGCGGTAGGCGGCTGCGGAGGACTGGATGGTTTTCGGGGCAGACTTCACATTCTCTTCCGTACCGCCGGGATTGGCAAGGTCGAAGTCCCTGCCGTTGTCCGTTTCCGCCACCTCTCGGTCGAACATATCGCCCAATTCCTGCATGGCGCGGCTGCGGTTCTCCTGACGTTCCTCCATCGCCCCCTGTTCGTAGGCTTTCGCCTTGTCGCCGATGATCTGACGGTTCGCCTTGTCAGCGTCGGGCATCTCGATATTGTAACCACCCGTTCCCGGTTGCTGCTCCTTGTCGGAAGACGGGGCGAATATCAGCCACATCGCCCCGATAAACACCAGCACCATAGCGGGCAGCACTATCATTTTCTGACGTTTCAGCCTTTGGGCTTCGGTCAGTGGCTTGCGCTCCTTGGCTTTGCCTTCCTCCTTCGCGCCTTGGCCATTCAAGCAGGCTTGATGGCTCTCGGCTTGGCGTCGGTTCTTCGGTTTTCCGTTGTCGGAAGCCGCCTTGTTTTCGTTTTTAGGTTCATTCTTCGTCTGTTCCATATAAATAAGGTATTACATTATGATTGTTGTCCGGCTTTACGGACAGTTCCACCTGTCCGGCATGGTCTGTTACTATCCGGCTGCCGTCATTCCTGCCGATGTCATTGACGGCTTTGCCGAAGGTGTAAAGGGCAAGCACCGCGAAGGCGGCGAGCATCGCCAGCACGATGCGCCTGCGAGTCTTCGGGGGCAAACCGTCCAGATAGCCTTTGAGCCTTGCCACCAGCATTTTCTTTTTATCGTGGAGCTTCCAGTACGCACGCCAAAATGCTTTCCTGATTTTCTTCATGTCCGTTACCTTTTGATGGTTTGTAAATCCTTGTTCTCAATGATGGTGAATCCCTCGATGGTGAAACCGTTGGGATTGTCGTCCGAACGGGACGAGTTCAAGAGGCGGCACGTCGTCACGAGGCTGCGCTCGGTGACGTTGCTTTGCCGGATGATCTTCTGCGTGGCGTAGGTCACGGCACGGTAGGGATAGCCGTTGAAGTCGCACACCACGCTGTCCACTTTCAGCACTTGGTTGATGTTCCCGGCGATGATGCGGTTGTAGTACCCCTTCTCGGCGAAGTCCGAATAGTAGTTGTACACGCTTTTGTCCGCTAATAGCAGGGCGCGTTTCACGTTATGCTCTATCGCGCTCTTTTCGGGTGAGAGCGTGAAGAAAAGCTCGTGGAAGCGACGCACGTGTTCCCTTGCCTCCGCCGGACGGTTCTGCGACAAGTCCTGCGAGAGAGCCAGCATCAGCGACTTGCCGTTGTCCAGCACGTAAATCTTTTCCCGTTGCTGCTCCGCGAAGCGGTAGGAACTCCACACGCTCCATACCGTTATCACGGCGCACAACGAGAGGAAGACGATACCGAACAGGCGTATCTGCCTGAACGATGATTCGATGTTTTTAAGTGACTTAAATTCCATTGTTGTTTATTCGTTTTTAATTGTCAAATACGTTGTTTTACGAATGTTCTGTCAAGGTAGCTACCTTGTGGTGGTCGAGGTAGCTACCTTTAGCCTGCCTTTGTAGCTACCTTGACAATCTCATCCCGATTTGTTATTTCAGCAGCTTTCCGGCACGTCCGACCATGTTTCCTGCGGCTGCGCCTGCCACGCTGCCCGCCATGCTTCCGGCTCGTCCTGCCGTCTGGTTCACGTTGCGACCGTAGCTTCCCATACCTCCGGCTTGGATAATCCAGCCAGCCACCGTGGGGATGGTGAAGTAGCCGATGATGCCGATTATCATGAAGACGATGTACACCCCGTCGCTCGAATCCAGCGAGAAGTTCGGGTCAGCCTGCATCCGTTCGATGTCGCTTTGCAGCATCAGCACCTGTATTTTCGCCAGTATGGTGCTGAACATATCCGACACGGGCAGCCACAGATAGACCTGTATGTAGCGGCATATCCATTGCGTGAGCGTGCTTTGGAAGCCGTCCCACACCGATATGGCGAAGGCTATCGGACCGAGTATCGCCAGCACCACGAGGAAGAAGGTGCGGATGGTGTCTATCACGAGGGCGGCGGCTTGGAACATCAGTTCCAGTATTTCGCGGAAGAAGTCGCGGATGCCCTTCTTCATGTTGTACATTCCGCGCTCGATGTACATCCCTGCCATCGTCACCATGTCGCCGGGCGACCAGCCCAGTTCCTCCAGCTGTTTGTCAAACTCCTCGTTCGACACAAGGTAGGCAGTTTCGGGGTTGCGCATCATCGCTTCGTATTCCAGTTTGTCCTTCTGCTCACGGTACCGGTTCATGTCCAGCGTTTCCGCCTCCAGCATCTTTGCCGTGCCCTGCACGACGGGCGACATGATACTGTTTATCGTGCCTAATACCACCGTCGGAAAGAACATGATGCACAAGCCTATCGCAAACGGGCGGAGCATGGGGAACACGTCTATCGGTTCGGCTCTCGCCAGCGACTGCCACACTCGGTAGGCGACGTAGAACAGCGCACCCAGCCCGGCGATGCCTTTCGCCACGCCCGCCATGTCCCCGCATAGCGGCATCATCTGCTCGTAGAGCGAGCGCAGAATCTGGTGAAGGTTGTCGAAATTCATAGGCTACCAGTATCTTTCGTTCATGTTCCCGTACAGCCCCATGATGCGGTCGAGGTCGTTCTTCTTCTTCGCACGTAGGTAGCTCACGCTGATGTTCTTGTTGGTGTAGTAGCTCACGAGGTTGCGGTAACGCTTCATCTTGGAGTAGCAGCGTTCCACCACATCCATGCGCTCCTTGTCCGTCATGGAGAGCGTGGTGATGTTCACCACGTTTTTCAGTTCCGTCAGCACATCGTTGGATTCTTCCAACAGCTTGGTGTAGCCGAAGGCGATGGCTCCCAGTTCCTCCACCGTGAAATTGTCGTCACGCATCATCCTCTGGAAGCTGGTCACATAGGTGTCGGTGATGTCACCCACCATCAGGATGGTCTGCTGTACCTTCCGGGCGTCCTTTACCAGATTGTTCACGGATTTGAGTGCGTCGTAATACTTCTTGCCCTGCTCGTAAATCTTCACCGTCTCTTGAAAATTTTTAATCATATTCTGGGCGGTCGTGGAAGTGTGTACCACGTTCTTGGAGGTATTCACGATGCTCTGCGCGATGTTGGACGGGTCTATCACCGCCCACTGTGCGCTTGCCCTGCCGACTGCAAACAGGCACAGGCAGATAATAAATGTTATTCTTGTTCTCATGTTACTTTGGATTTTAGTGGATTTCATTATTTATTGCTCGCCTATCGGATTATCTGGTTTCGGGTTCACGCGCACATAGTCCCCGTTGGGCGAGAAGGTCAGGATGTCCGTCGCCTCGTTGTAGGACACGTCGATACGGAATCCGGTGTTCATGAACAGATTGCCGTTCTCCTCCTGCAAGAGATAGGTTTCCGGTTTCAGCTTGCGGCGCAGACCGCTCCGCTTGAACACCGTCACTTTATAGGCTTCGCCCTCCTTGTAGATAAGCACGTCAGGCTTTCCTTCCACGCTTTCCCAGTTCCCGCAAAGCAGGTCACGGCGGTTGTCCGCTATATCGCAGGATTGCAGCACCATGACCGCCAGTCCGATTAAACACTTGCTGACTTGCAGCATTTTCGTTCTTGATATACTCATACGCATTTTCTTTTTTGGTTGATGAATCGGTTTTTACTTATTGCCTATTCCTTGTTTCTCCGTCTTTCGGCAAGCTGCCGGATGGCGGCTTCAATGTCGCCGCCCAACTGCTCCGCCAGACGGTACACCTCTACTTTTTCCGTTTCTTCGGTGGTGTACGCCAGATACTCTTCAGCACTAACTTCGGTGGCATAGACCGCCGACTGCGTGCCGCCCAGTCCTATCCACACTTCCTTGTAGAGCCTTGACGGGTTGTTCGCCATGTTGATGGAGAGTATCTGCGACTTCTCCTTCTCCGTCAGACCCAACAGGGACTGTATGGCATCAAACTTGTTCATGTACTTCCGCTGGTCGAGGAGTATCTTGCAGTCGGAGTTATTGATGATGCTTTCCTTGACGACGGGCGAGGAAATGATGTCGTCCACCTCCTGCGTCACCACGATTGCCTCCCCGTAATACTTGCGCACGGTTTTGTACATATAGCGCAGGTACTCAGCCATATTCGCCGAAGAGAGAGCCTTCCAAGCCTCTTCCACTATCAGCTGTTTGCGTACGCCTTTCAGACGGCGCATCTTGTTAATAAAGGCTTCCATGATGATGATGGTCACCACAGGGAAAAGTTCGCGATTTTCCTTAATACTGTCAATCTCGAAAACGATGAACCGCTTGCCGAGCAGGTCGATGTTCTCCGTGGAGTTGAGCAGGAAGTCATAGCGTCCGCCCCGGTAATACTGCCGCATGGTGGTGAGCATATTGTCGATGTTGAAGTCTGACTTCTCCACCTTTATCTCACGTTCCGCCAGTTCGCGGCGGTAGTCGTCGCGCATATACTCATAGAAGGTGTTGAACGAGGGGACGATGCTCCGGTCAGCCCTGATACGCTCGATGTATGCGTTCACCGCACTGCCCAGTTCGCCGCTCTCCGTCTTCGTCACTTTGTCGTCCTCCGACTTCCAGAGCGTCAGCAGCAATGTCTTGATGCTGTCCTTCTTCTCCACGTCGAACACGTAATCATCGGTGTAGAACGGGTTGAACGAAATCGGTTTTTCCTCCGTGTAGGTGAAGTACACGCCGTCCGCCTCGTTTGTCTTGCGCCGGATCATCTCGCACAAGCCCTGATAGGAGTTTCCCGTGTCCACTAATACCACGTGCGTACCCTGTTCGTAGTATTGCCTCACGAGGTGGTTCATGAAAAACGACTTGCCGCTGCCCGAAGGACCCAACACGAACTTGTTGCGGTTGGTGGTGATGCCCCGCTTCATCGGCAGGTCGCTGATGTCGAGGTGCAACGGTTTTCCCGTAAGCCTGTCCACCATCTTGATGCCGAAGGGCGAGAGCGAATTGCGGTAGTTGGTTTCCTCCGTGAACAGGCACACCGCCTGCTCGATGAAGGTGTGGAAACTCTCCTCAGCCGGGAAGTCCGCCGCGTTGCCGGGCATCGCCGCCCAGTAGAGTGTCGGGCAGTCGATGGTGTTGTGGCGCGGTACACACTCCATGCTCGCCAGCTGGCTGCCCACGTCGTTCTTGATATGCTTCAGTTCCTCCGCGTCATCGCTCCACGCCATGACGTTGAAGTGCGCCCGCACCGATGTCAGCCCGTAGGAATGGGCTTCGTTCAGGTACTGGTCTATCCACTCGCGGTTGATGCTGTTGCTCCGGCTGTATCGGGAGAGCGACTGCATATTCCTCGCAGACTTCTCGAATTTTTGAAGGTTCTCTTCACTGTTGTCGATAATCACATACTGGTTGTAGATGTGGTTGCAAGAGAGCAACAGCCCCACGGGAGAGGCAAAGGAGAGGCGGCAGTCGCTTCGATCCGTGGAGAGTTTCTCGTAGCGGATGTCGGTCGCCACCTTTCCGGGCATATCCTCCGCGTCGGAGAGGGTGTGCAGGCAAAGGCGGTTGTCGCCGATGCGCATTTCCCTTGCCGCGAGGTCGATGTCCTGCAAGGTCGCGTTGTCTTCGGGCATGAGCGAGAAGTAACGCTCTATCAGTCCGGCGGACTTCTCCGTCCCGACAAGCTCGTCGGTGGAGAGGCGGCGCAGCCTGACAAAACCGCTGTCGTTCATGATGCGCTCGAACTGTTCGGCGGCTTCCATGAACTTCCCGGCGGTTTCCTTGTCCAGCTCTTTCGGGATGATATGTCCCCGGCACAGCGTGCTGAAGTTACTCTGCATCCGGTTACGCTCCTTTGTCGTCTTGGTCAGGTAGAGGTAGCAGGAGTGTTTCAGGTACGGACGCTCGTTGAAGTGTCGTTCAAAGGAGCGGCTCAAGAAACTCATGTCGTCTTTCTGTAACTCCGGCTTGTATTTCTCCTTGATGAACCAGTCCTGCTTATGCACGACGCAGAAGTCCGGCAGCACCTTGATTGCCTTGCACCAGCAGCCGTGTATCGCCTCGTACTCTGCGCCCGTCACGGTGTAAAGCTCCGGCAGTTCCACCTCGAAAGCCACCGTGATGTCGGCGTCTTTGGAAATGATGCAGCCATGCTCCACAGCCAGCAGGGGGAACTTGTTTTCCAGTGTCGTCATTTTGAATGTATTTCTCATGTCGTTTCTTCCTTTCGTTGTCGTTTGAATAATCGGGTGATCCGCCGCCGGTTGATAAGGTATCGGGGATGGCTCCTTACCGCTCCCAACTTCATCAGCCCGTGTTCGCCGTACCGGGCGTTCAGCGCGAAGGTCTGCCATACGAGGACGGAAGACGATGCCGCGCCGAAGCCGATACATATCCACTGGTCGAAGCCGACCATGTAGAGGATGACGAACAGGACGAAGAGAGCCAGCAGACCTCCACAGAAGATGAAGAGGTACTGAGCTTTCAAACCCTTGAACTCGACCGGACGACCGATACCCTTGTTTATCGGGTATTCAGCCATACATTGTTTATTAAAGGAAGAATGAGCGCAGGATAGTCGCAGCTACAATTAAAAAGATGCACGCGCCGAACCACGAGGCTGCGGTTTTCGATGTATCCGGGTCGCCGGATGAAAACTTGCCATAGACTTTTACGCCTCCGATAAGACCGACCACCGCGCCGATGGCATAGATAAGTTTCGTGCCGGGATCAAAATACGAACTCACCATAGAGGTGGCTTCGTTGATGCCTGCGATGCCGTTTCCCTGCGCAAATGCGGAGGCGGTTGCGGCAATCATAAGTGCCGCAGAGATGATGAACTTTTGTCTGATGTTCTTGTTCATAAACTGTTCTTTTTTTGTGCCGTCCAAAGGGTGGATAGTCCTTTTTCGGGCGGTTGATACTTGATTACTTTACTTTGGTTTTAGTGGTTGCCCGTTTGTTTCCACGGACTTGGGTGTGTCCGTTGCGGATTGGCTGTACCTTGTACCGCCATGCGCATGGGTGTCGTCATTTTACGTTTTCATTTCCATTCTTTTTTAGCTGTTATACATAGTTTCGGAAGTCGAACTCCTCGATGTTGTCGGGAATCACGAACACCTTTTCCTTTTGTTGTGTCACGGTCATGTTCACCGTGTCCACGAAAACTGCCATCGCCTTTGCAAGCCTCTCGCTCATTGCTTCATCGGTCAGGCGTTCCGTTATCCTTGTATAAAGCTCTGTCCCGTCCAGTTCCGTCATGACCTTTCCGGCGTGTCGCATTTCCTCATCGGACGGTGAATCCTTCTTTATGGTGCGTACAGCCCTGTCAATATCCTCGAAACTGTTTCCCGAAGCCTGCTTTTTGTCAGGTTCCTCGTCCTCCGGATCATCCTCTCCGTACTCCAGTTCCGAAGGCGGGATGCTCGTGAAGGTTTCATCGAGTTTTTCCTCCGGAACTTGTGCCGGGCGTGAGACGGTTTCCGTGTTTCCGTCGTCAAAAGTAGCCTCTTCCTCCGACAGCTCAATGCCTTTTTCCGAAGTGGCGGCTTCTTGCGTCGGTATGGCAGCGGTTGTCCGGGTCGATGCCATCTTGAAACGGCTCTTGCCAATGATGTCCGAGGTGTCTGCGTGAGGTATTTCCTTATCCTTTCCTTGCTCTGCCACTGTACTGTCCAATGACCGCCACAGCCCGGCAATGTGTCTGAAGAAACGGATGAGCTTCGTGTCCATGATGCGGTCATAGAACAGCAGGAACAGGAACCACACGTTGCAAGCAACCGATACGATTAAAAACGCCTTTGTCATAATCTTACTTTTTGGGCGTTTTCAATCTGTTCCATGTACTGCTGCCCGTACTCCCGGAAATGGTCGCGGAGGATGTTATCCACAAACTTACCGATGCTCAAACCGTTTCCCATCCGACTGGCAACGATAGCGACTTTCTCATGAATTTCTCGGCTGATGTATATACATTGCCGCGTTTTGATTTCCGATGCTTGCAGGAAAGTCGAGAGCGGCTTGTCTCTGCCTTTATCCTTGCGGAAGTCAACGCCGGTATTTTCCTGATCGTAGGCGGTTACACACTTTGCTGCACGGGCAGCGGTTCTTTCACTCTTTCCTGTTTGCAGGCAGTCTGCCTGATGGTTCTTCTTTGTTCTTTTCATACTTCTTTGTTGTTTATTGTTTTTATAGATTATAGGATTCCATGTGCCGTTTGAACGATTCGGCTATCTCGTCTTGGAACAGCGTGAAATGGTGTGTCAGCACGTTGTCAAGAAAAGCCGCAATAGTCACCTCGTTGCCTCCGATTACATGAAGCATCTTCTGTATGCGGTCGTGGTACTCCTTGCGGATATATACCTGTTTGCCGAGCCTTGCCGTGACATTGGACCCGCATATGAATACGGTGTCATAATCCGGCTTTTCCGGCTTGCTGTTCCTGCGCCTGCGTTCTGGCTCCTCTTTGGAGTGCGAGGCAGGTGGAAAAACGGCTTCCTGTATCGCTTCTTTCGGAGGTGGAGAAGTAGCGTTTCCGTCCGTGCTTCTCGCTTCCGGCGGAATGCTTGTATCGTCCAGTCGAAACGAGTTGATTACGGCTTCACTGTCGATGTCCTCGATTCTTGTTTTCTTTGCCATACCGTTCAGTTTTTGATGATGCCGAGAATCTCATCGACGAGTTTGTCGAGGTTGCTGCCGCGTACCAGTATTTTGTCCGCCGGAAACGCCGTGGAGCGGAATACTGCCTTGCGTTCTGCCGCCGTCTCCTTGCGGAAACGCTTGCTGTCCGGCAGATGTGTTTCCAGAATGGGCAGGGCGAACTCGGCACAGACCTTGTCGTATGCCTTGTAAAGCTCCGTCTTTTCGCGCCCGTCCACCATGTTCCACACGAGGTAAATCCCTTTGATGCCGGACTTACCCGTGCTTATCATCTGTTCGTTGATAACGGTGGCGAACTTGATGGAACTCTCCATCACCACACGGTCGGCGATGATGGGCGTGAAGATGTAGTCCATTTTGGAAATGGTCTGCACCACATCGGCATTGTTGATGGTTCCCGGCAGGTCGAAGAACACGAAATCAAGGTCGGGCTGCGCTGCCACCAGATTTTCGGCGGTCTTTACCGCATCTTCCGCACGGCTGCATCTGATGGTGTACGGGTTCTTCTTCAGCCGTTTGAGCTGCTCATACGCCATCACCTTGTAATGCCCGTCCTCCATGACGGCTTTCATGTCGCGCTTGCGCATATCATGGATACTGTACTGCGGAAAATCGCAGTCCACCACGGCTACGTTGTAGCCTTTCACATAGTGCAGGTAGCTTGCTACAAGCACCGTCAGGGTTGTCTTACCCGCTCCACCTTTCTGCGTGGAGATTGCCACATAAGTTGCTTCTTTCATTTGTCTGATAATTTATTTGGTTATACATCTGTCCGGTGGCGGTAGCGTATTGCCATTAGTACGTACGCACGCGCTCCCATTCATTTATTTATTCACTCCTTAATCCGGCTGTGCCTATGGGTAATCATCGGTTTGTCCAACCGCCCATGCTTTTATCCGTCCGCATGGACGTGTGCTTGGAAAACCATCTGAATACATACACCTGTTTTCAACCGTTTGGATTGATGTCCGGATTACTGTCCGAACATCCGGCGGAAGGAGTGTATTTTCAGTCCCACATCCGAATCACACTGCAAATAAACAAGGATATTTTGGAACTTGTATCACTTCTCCGGCAAGTGGCAGCACGTTGCGCCGGTTGGCATTGATTGTCCGGGTCAAGCCTCTGCCCGATACCGCGTTAAGGGCGTAACTTTGCACCCGAACGGCAGGGTACGCCGCAGGTGGCGCAGCCCGGAGTTTGAAAGGCATTCCCCCAATCCGTCCCCGACGGATTTTTATGTTCACCAGAACATAGCAAGGTATGTTTTCAGCCGCTCAAAACATTTTGAGCAGCCATGAAAAGCACTTGCCCTTGCAGGGGGCGGGATTCCCTCCGAAGTCGGAAATCCTTTCAAACCTACGGTGTCTGTGCCTTGAAGCGGCGGCTTATGCCGTCAATCCGCTAAATCCAAAGTAATATGAGTGAAAAAAGAAAGAACAAGACCGGGAGAAATCCCAAACTTGATCCGGCGGTGTTCCGTTACACCGTCCGTTTCAGCGAGGAGGAACACAACCGTTTCCTCTCCATGTTCGAGAAGTCAGGCGTTTACGCCAAGTCGGTTTTCCTGAAAGCGCACTTCTTCGGACAGCCGTTCAAAGTGCTGAAAGTGGACAAGACGCTGGTGGATTACTACACCAAACTGTCCGATTTTCATGCGCAGTTCCGCGCAATAGGTACAAATTACAACCAAGTCGTGAAAGAACTGAGGCTGCATTTTTCCGAGAAAAAGGCGATGGCGTTGCTCTACAAGCTGGAGCAACAGACCGTAGAACTTGTGAAACTGAGCCGCCGGATTGTGGAACTTTCAAGGGAGATGCAGGAAAAATGGTCGCAAAAATCAGTGTAGGCAGCTCGTTGTACGGCGCGATTGCCTACAACGGGGAGAAGATCAACGAGGCGCAAGGGCGGCTGCTCACTACCAACCGTATCTATAATGACGGTTCGGGAACGGTGGACATCAACAAGGCAATGGAGGGCTTCCACACCTTTCTGCCGCCACAGATGAAAGTGGAGAAGCCGGTGGTGCATATCTCGCTCAACCCTCACCCGGAGGATGTACTGACCGATGTGGAATTGCAGGATATAGCCCGCGAGTATCTGGAAAAACTCGGTTTCGGCAACCAGCCTTACCTTGTTTTCAAGCACGAGGACATAGACCGCCACCACCTGCACATCGTGACCGTGCGGGTGGACGAGAACGGGAAATGTATCAGTGACAAGAACAACTACTATCGTAGCAAGCAGATCACCCGTGAGTTGGAGAAGAAATACGGACTGCACGATGCGGAGCGCAGGAACCGCCGTCTTGACACGCCGCTGCGCAAGGTGGACGCCTCTGCGGGCGACGTGAAGAAGCAGGCGGGTAACACCGTGAAGACCCTGAACGGGCAGTACCGTTTCCAGACAATGGGTGAATACCGCGCACTCCTTTCCTTATATAATATGACGGTGGAGGAAACGCACGGCAATGTGCGCGGACGCGAGTATCACGGGCTGGTTTATTCCGTCACGGATGATGCAGGAAACAAGACGGGCAACCCGTTCAAATCCTCGCTTTTCGGAAAGTCCGTCGGCTATGAAGCCGTGCAGAAGAAGTTTGCCCGTTCCAAGCAGGAGATTAAGGACAGGAAACTCGCCGGAATGACGAAACGCACCGTCCTTTCCGTGCTGGAAGGCACGTATGACAAGGATAAGTTCGTTGCCACGCTCAAAGGGAAAGGCATTGACACCGTGCTGCGCTACACGGAGGAAGGGCGCATTTACGGAGCCACGTTCATCGACCACCGCACGGGCTGCGTGCTGAACGGCTCGCGCATGGGCAAGGAACTTTCCGCCAACGCCTTGCAGGAACACTTCACGCTGCCTTACGCCGGACAGCCGCCGATTCCGCTTTCCGTTCCGGTGGAGGAACCGGAAAACAGGCAAGGATATTCCGGAGGGGAATACGAGAGCCATTCCGGTGGCATGAACCTGTTTGCCCCCGAAGGTCCGGCAGTGGATGCCGAAGAAGAAGCCTTCATCCGGGCGATGCAGCGCAAGAAGAAAAAGAAGAAGCGCAAGGGCTTGGGAATGTAACCGAAAGTATCAACAATCAAAAAAATCAATGTATGTCACAGCAAGAAGACGATTTGAGGGCATTGGCGAAAATCATGGATTTTCTGCGTGCCGTGAGTATTATTTTAGTGGTCATGAACGTGTACTGGTTCTGCTATGAAGCCATTCGGCTTTGGGGTGTGGACATCGGCGTGGTGGACAGAATACTGATGAACTTCAACCGCACGGCGGGGCTGTTCCGTTCCATCCTGTATACGAAACTGTTTGCCGTTCTCCTGCTTGCCCTGTCCTGTCTGGGGACAAAGGGCGTGAAAGGTGAGAAAATCACTTGGGGACGAATTTGGACGGCTCTTGCCGTTGGCTTCGTGCTGTTCTTCCTCAACTGGTGGATATTGGCTTTGCCGCTGCCGATAGAGACGGTGACGGGACTGTATATCCTGACCATTGGCGCAGGTTATGTCTGTCTGCTGATGGGCGGTCTGTGGATGAGCCGCTTGTTGAAGCACAACCTCATGGATGACGTGTTCAACAACGAGAACGAGAGCTTCATGCAGGAAACAAGGCTCATCGAAAGCGAGTATTCGGTCAATCTGCCGACACGGTTCTACTACAAAAAGCGTTGGAACAACGGCTGGATCAATGTCGTGAATCCCTTTAGGGCTTCCATTGTATTGGGTACGCCGGGCAGCGGCAAATCCTACGCAGTGGTAAATAATTTCATCAAGCAGCAGATTGAAAAGGGCTTCTCGATGTATGTGTACGACTTCAAATTCAGTGACTTGTCCACGATAGCCTACAATCATCTGCTGAACCACCCGGAGGGCTACAAGGTGAAGCCGAAGTTCTATGTGATAAACTTCGACGACCCGCGACGCTCACACCGTTGTAATCCCATTCACCCAGACTTCATGGAGGATATTACGGATGCTTACGAGAGTGCGTATACCATTATGCTCAACCTCAATAAAACATGGGTGCAGAAGCAGGGTGATTTCTTCGTAGAATCACCTATTATCCTGTTTGCCAGCATTATATGGTATCTCAAAATCTATAAGGGTGGTAAGTATTGCACGTTCCCCCATGCCATTGAGTTTCTGAACCGCCGTTACGAGGATATTTTCCCGATTCTGACCTCTTACCCGGAACTGGAAAACTACCTTTCTCCGTTCATGGACGCATGGCTCGGAGGTGCTGCGGAGCAGTTGATGGGACAGATTGCGTCAGCTAAGATTCCGCTCTCGCGCATGATTTCCCCGCAACTCTATTGGGTAATGTCGGACAGCGAGTTTACGCTGGACATCAACAATCCCGAAGAGCCGAAAATCCTGTGCGTTGGCAACAATCCCGATCGTCAGAACATCTATGGGGCGGCACTCGGTCTGTATAATTCCCGTATCGTGAAGCTCATCAACAAGAAGGGGATGCTGAAGTCGTCGGTCATTATAGATGAACTACCGACGATATATTTCAAGGGGCTGGACAACCTTATCGCTACCGCACGAAGCAACAAGGTTGCCGTGTGTCTGGGCTTTCAGGATTTCAGCCAGTTGGTGCGTGACTATGGCGATAAGGAAGCCAAAGTCGTGATGAACACTGTCGGCAATATCTTCTCCGGGCAGGTAGTGGGCGAAACAGCAAAGACGCTTTCTGAACGTTTTGGAAAGGTCTTGCAGAAACGGCAGTCCATATCCATCAACCGGCAGGATGTTTCCACCTCCATCAATACGCAGATGGACGCGCTTATCCCGCCAAGCAAGATTTCCGGCTTGACGCAGGGTATGTTTGTCGGTTCTGTGTCCGATAACTTCAACGAGCGTATCGAACAGAAGATTTTTCACTGCGAGATTGTCGTGGATGCAGAGAAGGTGAAACGCGAGGAAAAAGCCTACAAGAAGATACCCGTCATTACCGACTTCATGGACGAGGACGGTAACGACCGCATGAAGGAAACGGTACAGGCGAATTACAGGCGCATCAAGGAGGAAGTCAAGCAGATTGTCGCCGACGAACTGGAGCGTATTGCGGGTGACGAGAACCTGAAGCATCTGTTGCAGCAGAAATAGCCGAACAGAGCTTTCTATTCAAATAAATAAAAAATCCGTAACTCGGTAAATGGGTTACGGATTTTTTATTTCATTGTGCCTGCTTTTCTTTTTCCGATTTGAGTTGTTTGTTTATGGTGGAAATGACAAGTGTCAGCAGGTAGTTTTTCAGCTCTGTGTCATCTTTCAGCAGTATGCTGTATTCTTCGGCGAACATTCTCAAAAGTCTGGTTCTGAGTTTTGACATTTCCTCACCGAAAGGTATCTGCCGTTTTTCATTCCAATGCTCCATTGTTAGAGAGGCTGCCAACCATTTGAACTCCGCTTTCATTTCCTTGCCGAGTTTCTTGAATCTGGTTTGCTCAGTAATGGGAGGGTCACTATATGGCATCATAGCAATCGGGTCATAAACGGATATGCAGCCGATGCCGTAATCCATGACTACAGGCAAATCCGTATTCTTATGTTTCTTCTTTTTTGCCATGCCTATTGCTGTTTCAACAATTCCAAGCCTTTTTCCGTAAGGCGGTATTTCTGTTTCGGATGGCTCGGTTGTTCCGGATACAATGGAATAATATACCCTTCATTCAATGCCGGATGCAGGTAGTTTGTTCTGAATGTCGGACGATGGTTCAACTCCAATGCCTCCATTATTTCTTTTACGGACAACTCACGTTCATTCAATACTTTCACCAATGCAAATACTTGGTCGGTGCTTGGTCGGTGCTTGGTCGGTGCTTGGTCGGTACTTGGTCGGTTCGACACCTCACATCTGAATATCAGCGTTACACTGTCTGCCCATATCTTGTATTCCGGTTCAGGTAATCCGGCTTTGCGGCATTCGGACATCATCAGTCCGATGCCGCGTCCCCAGCTTTCCAAAACCTTTCGTTTGTACAGGACATTTGCCAATAATGGATTTTGTGGTTTCGATTCATGCTCTGACTTCATTTTCTCTGCATCCCAGTTGGGTGGAAATGTTCCGGAGTTTTCAATTTCTACACGGTCATCATAAATGGCAATGCCCACTGAACCACCGGCTTCTTTGTACGACCTGTGTGTAAGACTGTTCACGACCCCTTCTCTTATTGCCTTATACGGAATGGTCAAATGTTCCTCCCGTTCCAAAGTGTCTGTTGTACCGGATAAGGAAAGGTGCTTGAATATAAATGCCATCGCTACGTTGAGCAATTGGAAAAAATTGCCATGAATGCGCTGGCTGTCCATGAAAACAGTCTTGTCCGTGCCTTTGAAGCGCGCTAACCGAAGCAGGCATTGGGGATATTCCATACGCTCGTGTTTTCCAAACAGCACGGCTGCCGCATTGTTCAACACCCCGTTTTTCTGTAATCCGAACTTTTCCAATATGACAGGGACATCAGTACCTGTATCCTCCGGCAGACGACCGCATTCTATACCTAACCTTACGGTCTTCAACACCTCATTGACATCCAAGTCCTGCAAAGTCAGGTCTCTGTTTTCTAAAAGTTCCCAGCGGTATTGGTTGCCGTCACGTTGCAACAGCAAGTCATTATATGTAGCCTGCGGCATCGTTGTGGTTGCACTTTCCACCCGCATATATGGTCTTCCTTTATAAGAGAACGGACGGTTGTTCTTTGAATTTTCAACGCGAAAAGCAATTACCTTCTTCTCACTGTTTGGTATCGGAGCATAGGATATTTGTACCGCAGCCACCGGTTCCAGACGATTGATGGCATCGGCTATGTCCCGCTTTGTTTTGTCGCTCACTTCCTGACCGATGATTTTTCCCTTGTCATTCACGCCGAACAATACCGTTCCGCCTTCTCCGTTCAGAAAGGCGCAAAGCGTTTCCATGCCACGCTCCAACTGACCGGTGGTTTCCTTGAACTCCACCCGTCCGCTTTCCTTCTCGGCTGTAAGTACCTCTACTATATTTAGATTGTCAATGCCCATATTCATATCAATAACAATATGCAAAGGTAACGTTTTTGCCTGACATTCGGGGCTATAACTCCGATAAAGTGTTGGTATTATACAAATCAAAGGATAGCATATCACCATCCCTTGATTCATATATGACACGGTTTATCTTCTCATACGCTCCATCTCTTCATCACGGAGCATCTTCTCGTTCAGTTTTTCCTGCATTTTGGCAAGGAAGTAGGTGCGGCTCTCGTTCTTCCGGCGTTTGATGTCGATGTAGAAACGGTAGCAGTCTTTTGATTCCACGCCGAATATCTTGTACAGAAGTGGGGCAAGCTGTTTGAGCGGCATATTGCCGTTGTTGATACATCCCATCTCGTTGATGCCGTATATCAGCTCCACGAGGTCGATGGCGTTGCCCGTCCATTGCAATGGGGAGGCGGTATTTTCGTTTGTATTGTCGGTGGATGTTTGGATAGGGATTAGTGGCGGCACTTGGGGAGCGGCAAGGAACTTCTGCATCTTCCTTACGAAAGAGATAGCCTTGCTGACATAGTTAGCTATTTCCTTCTTTTCTTCGGGAAGGTTACGCACGGGATGATGCTGTAATTCGATTTCGATGTAAGCCAACGCGATGATGGTCCGGTTCGTGTCCGGGCTGCCGATACATAGTTCAATCACTTGGGTGGCGAAAGCCGTGTATGCTTTTTCCATATTGCAGTCCCCGGCTTCGTTTATCTGGCGGAAGAACTCGGTTTCCGCCAATAAAAAATAATTCATGTCCTGTCAATTTTGAAATTTTACACTCTGTTTTCGGTATGCGCACATGAATAATATTGGCAAAAATCGCGACCAAAAAGCAAAAAATCCGGCACGGTCTTTACAACGTACTGGATTTCAATGCGATAAAAATTGATATTTTTTATCCGGCATGAATTATAATCTTCTTAAAATGTTCTTTTTCAGAACATTGCTTTATTAAACGGATTATAAAAGTGTTCTTCTATGGAACATTCCGGCTATTTCATGGTTTCCATGCGTGTGTAGATGCTCCGGTACACTCCGTTGGAATAACTCTTTTGTGAGGAGAGTGTCCAGCGTGCTTCAGGTAGTGCCGACTTGAAGAAATGCCGTCCCGTTCCCGATATGAAAGGCACGGTATATAGGATAATCTCATCCACCACCCGCATACGCAATAGCCCGTTGATATAGTCCGAATTGTCGGGAGTGGCTTCTGCAAGATAACAGGTGTTTGTGTTGTCTTTCCGCCATTCGTCCAGCATAGAGATGGAGTAGTCCGGCGTGACATAGTAAAGCGCATTTTTCCTTATTTTGTCAATATCGCAGCGGTCAAGGCGTAAATCCTCATACGCTTTGCCATATAATTCTGAAGAATGACACCCGTCCATCGTGAGGACGGCAAGAATCTGAACTTTACCCATAGTCTTTTCCTTTCGTTGGGCAAGGTGCAAAAAAGTAGCGTGCAATCCACACTACTTCTAATGGAGGCTCTGGAATGCCCTAACAGGAATAGGTGAATGCACGCTATGCGTAGGCATAGCATAAGCAATCACGCAATAGTTCCTGTTAATGTCAATTTTCCAGATTTCCATTAGAAACACCTTGCGGTCTTATGTTATATATCGGCGGCGAAAGGCTCCCCAATCGCCGTTTACCTTCAAATGTTCATGCAAAGATAGCTAAATTCAGTGAATTACCGGCTATGATTGCCTGAATTTGTATTTCAACCCATACTCTTCCAGCTTGCTGTACAGCGTAGTACGTCCTATTCCGAGCAGTTCGGCGGCAACCTTGCGGTTCCCATTTGCCTGCTTCAAAGCACGTAAGACACGTTCCTTGTCTTCCGCATCGCTGCGCAGGGCGAAGCTGACGGGAGAGCTCTGTTGCGTCACGGCGAACTCCAGATGCTCTTTCGTGACAAATCCCGTCTGCGCCTGCAACACCGCACACATGATTTTCTGCCGAAGTTCACGGACATTGCCCGGCCAAACATGGGTCAGCAATGTCTTACGGGCTTCCCCGTCAAATCCGATAACATCGCATTCCAGTTCTTTGTTTGCTGCCTCACGGAAGAACTCAGCCAACGGCATGATATCCTCCTGACAATCACGCAATGGCGGGACGGTTATCTCGAAGTCATGCAGACGATATAACAGGTCTTGCCGAAATCGCTTTTCATTCACAGCCGCCTCCAGATCTTCGTTGGTGGCGGCGATGATACGGACATTGAAACTTTTATCCGTCTTATCACCTATCGGGCGGTATCTCCGTTCCTGTATGGCTCGGAGTAACATCTGCTGGGTTTCCATTGCAAGATTGCCAACCTCATCCAAGAACAGCGTACCGCCTTCCGCCTCGTGAAAATAGCCTTTCTTGCTATTGTCCGCACCCGTAAACGCTCCTTTGACGTGTCCGAAGAATGCCGACGGCGCAAGTTCTTTGGTGAGTGAACCGCAGTCCACCGCGACGAACGGTTTTCCCACCCGTTTGCTCTTATCGTGCAGAAGATGGGCAATATGCTCCTTGCCTGTACCGTTCTCCCCGAATATCAGCACGCTCATGTCAGTAGGAGCCACCAGCCTTATTCGTTTCATGATAGCTTGAAATGCCGAGCCGTCACGGGAAAATACCGGCATACAGTTTCTCCCGATACTCCTTTCTTTTAATATGGTACGGAGCAGAGGGACAAGTTTGTCTTCCACAAGCTGCTTAGGTATGTAGTCCAGCGAGCCGAGTTTCATGCTTTCGACTGCCGTATGTACTTCGGCATAGTCGGTCATGATGATGAAAGGCTGCATCATACCTTCCTTGCGCATCCAGCGCAACAAGTCGATACCATCGCCTTCAGGAAGACGCAAGTCTGAAACTATGATGTAGTTTTCTGTCGCTTGTTGCAGAAGTTTCTTTGCCGTTGAGAGATGGAAAGCCTGCACAGTACGGAATCCCTCCCGTGCCAGCAGGTTGCAGACAAACTCGCAATATACGATATTGTCCTCCACCACGATGACTTTTGTTTTATCGTTCATTATTATATTTTCTCCTTTCCTCTTTTGCCAATCGGATAATATCCGTACCCATATCCAGTACGGCAGTCACGGCGTTGTTTAGTGCTTCGTTATCAGGAGTGCTATTTCCATGAAGCAGTTTATAAAGTTCTCTCAGCGGTTGGTCAGCACGGAGTATCTCCCATGAACTTCGCAGATGGTGTATAAGGGCTTCCAGTTCTTGAAAATCTGTCTTTTGTTCCGCTTCTCTAATTATCAGCATTTCCTTTTCGGTTTCTGCTATCAGTTTCTCCAGCATGACGGCTTCATTGCCATAGGACAGCAGGGAGGTGAAATCCGGCTTTTCATTACGGTTGCCTTTCATGGCGCACTTGTCTGAAACCTCCATCAGCTCCGATATGGAGAACGGTTTGAGCAGGCAACCAGAGAAACCACGTTCCATAAGTTCCTCCTTGCTGCAACTGCCCGAAGCGGTTGTCACGACTACCGGGATAGTCTTTGAATTGCCCACATTGGAGGTGCGTAGCAGTTCCAACAACTCGAAGCCATTAATCTCTGGCATATTCAAATCCGTAAGCAACAGACTGTATTCTTTCCGGCGTATCATTTCCATCAGCTCCGCAGCACTATTGCAGGTGTCGCAGTGTATCCCTTCCTGCGCATACATCTCTTTAAGCATCAGTAGCAACACTTCGTCATTGTCGATAGCAATTACCTCATGATACGCCTCATTATGGCGGACATATCTTTGACGGGATTGTACTGTCTGTTCATCAACTATCGGCATAGGTATTTCCACCGTGAAGCGGCTGCCTTTGCCTTTTTCGCTCTTCAGCCGGATTGTGCCGCCAAGCATCGCCACGATGCGCTGCACGATGGATAATCCTAATCCGAAGCCGTCCTTTGCGGCGGCATTAGACAGACGTTCAAAAGCACCGAATACCCGTTGTTGTTCCTCATCGGTCATACCTGTTCCCGTATCTTCAACAATGAGTTTCAGTGTACCGTTATTATAATTCGTTATCAGGGATATACTGCCGTTATCAGTGAATTTCATGGCATTAGACAACAGGTTGTTCCCGATTTGAATTATTCGCTCTTTGTCAGTTAGCACAACGGAATCACATACGTTCTTCACTGTCAGCGATAGTCCTTTGTTCATGGCTATTGGTATGAACTCCGTTTCAAGTGTGTGCGTGATTGCTGAAATTCGGCAAGGTGAAAGACGTGGTTGTTCTTTGCCATTGTCTAAACGGAAGAAGCCCAACAGGGTATTGAGCATATCCCGCATACGGTCTGAGGATTGCTGTATGCTTTGAAGAAAATGCACATTGTTTCCATTGCTGCATTCCTTCCATAACAATTCGGTATAGCCGATTATTGTCGTCAATGGTGTACGCAACTCATGGGTAATAGTATGTACCGCTTTCTTTCGGGAGGCTATGAGTGCCTCATTTTGCTCGATTGATAGCTTCAGTTGCTCGATTAGATCTGTCGTTTTTCGTTTGTACCGCTTGATACGTTTGGCATCTCTGTGTATGATTATATAGGAGATAATCAAAAGTAATAGAACGAAGCCAGTCTGACCTCCAATCTGTATAAACGACTGCTCACGCATGGTAGCGATCTCTGTGTTTCGCTTTTGCAAGTCAGCTTGTACTTTTTCATCCATTTGGCGAATTAGTTCTTGCAGTTGTCGGTTAAGTTCCACATTCCTTGCAGCAAGACTGTCGGCGTGTTCCGATAGATGGTGGCTTTGCGCCTGTTGCTCGGCTATCATATCCCGGTTGAGGGAATGGAGCATTGTGGTGGTTACGGTTGGTTTTGGTCTTTCCTTTTTGCCGAATATGCCAAGAAATCCTTTTCGCTTTGGCTTTTGTGGCTGCTCCTGTACGCTTTTCTGCACGATTATAGGAACCTGACGGGCTATCTTCTCGTTGAGAACCTGCTGTTCGTCAAGTACTTGAACAATCCTGCGCATTTGTAGTTCTTTATCTGCAAGAAGATGGCGCACGCTGTCGATGCGCTCTACCGGATAAATTGTTTTGAAACGGCACAGCATACTGTCCATTGCCATACGCTGAATATGGTAACATTCTAAATCTTCATCATCCCATTCCAATACGCTTTCGCCTAAAAGAGACAACTTTATCAGCTGGATATGGATAATGTTTATTTCCTTACGGTAACTCTCTATCTGCCGGTTCATAGTTTCTAGTCTCTCCATGTCCCGCCACTCGCTGAACCAAGTGTAAACGATACCGCTCACCAACAAAGCTATCAGCAGGTAACCCATGGCCGTCAGTGTACGGATATTTTTTATTTCAATAACCTGTTTCATGAGACATCATAAGACCGCTATATTTTTAGTTGAACTCATATCTGGCAAAGGACAAGGATAGGCATTATTATAAATTTCTCCTGACCCGTTTTAACAGTATCTTGCAGATTAACCTATGAAATGGTTTTATTATTGTAAAATAGAATTTCCCCATACGGTTATTGTATCTGACTTTTGTACAAACCGATAGATATAGTCTGTCATTCATACGCTTTTCGGTCATAAATGCAATAACAAAATCAAGGTGTTTGTCGTTTTTGCTTATTGTCGCAAGGCGTTCGGATTCGACAATGACAAAATCAGATAAATTCTTCTCTCCTTTCAGGCCAAAAGGTTTTACTATGGCATTACGAAACTTCATCAAGGCAGTAATCCACTGCGGTGCGCAGAAGAATCTATCAGTCAATTCTTCTGCACTTATCAGTCGTGTGGTATGGACTATCTCACTGTAATTATCAGTATAATCAAAATGCTTGTTTAGTTCCATGATGCGTAAAAGACTTTATTGTCACAAATTCTTCACCATATAGCGAATCACAACAGCTTTGACATTAGCTTCCGGGTATTTGTTTTGGTAATATGCCGTAAGGTCTTTATATAGCCATATCTCAACATTCTGCGGTGCAGGTGTTCGATTCTGAGCATATATAAACACATCATATTGCATTACAGAGTCTTCTATATCATCGCCTTTAACAAAATAAAACTCTCCATATCCGGAAACTTTACTTTCCGGCAGAAGGAGCTTATATGATTCAGGGAACTCTGTTGGTTCCTTGCCCCTGCTAATCAAAAAGCCTTGATTAACAATGTGCATATTGACATCCAATAAGAACCATTTACGTGTTCCTGTAAAAGCAATATAACAACGCAAGCCTCCGAATTTATAGGTTGCATCGGTTTTAAGGTCATTTTCAATCTCATCTTTTTGGTCGGCTTCAATGGCATAAGCAAATTCAGGATTGATATACGGACAACGTTGCTCAAAATACCAGTCCGGGATGAAATGAGGAGGTAAATTTTCAGAGTCCTTGTGTTCTTTCGATATGACTTCCAATAGTTCGTATTCAGTCCATGCCGGATCCCTCATACTATAATCCAGATAGCTCGTTTCACTGATGCGTATTTGGTACTCATATCCTTCTTCATATTCAAACTTACCGATGTTTCCATGAGCCTCCCAATCGGTGGACTGCTCGTTTTTTACAGCATATACATCTGCAAGTACATTGCTACCACTCGATGTTAAAACACCGGGGAGTTTTACAGAAGCTACCGTAAGCGTGTATTCCTTATAATCGGTTATCTTCCTACCTTCATCATCATCGTCATTACACGCAGTCAGCCCTGCCATAGTAAGAATAGCAACCAATAGTATTGTGAAATAATTTTGTTTCTTCATTTTATTGTTTCTTTATAGTAAATTCCACCTTTTGAAGACCTTTTTGGCAATAATTATATATTTCTCTCCATAGGGATACTTACAATACCCTTATTAAGTTCTTTTTCACCCACTTTCTTGAAACCTAAAGATGCATAGAAAGTTTCTGCATAGGTTGAAGAATTAACTGTTATATAAGTAAAATTACAATCACTCATCACATAGTCAAATAGCGATTTTCCTATTCCTTGCCGATGATAGTGCGGCAAGACAAAGAAGAGGGATATATGTTGCTTTTCCCGATGTACACCAATTATTCCTATCAATAAATGCTTGTCAAAAGCTCCATATATGTCAAGTGCATTCATCAACGATGTGTCATACACGAAACTTTTAAAGGTTGCGACACCTTCTTGGGTGAAATCATTCCTGCCACATTCCATACATACTTGATAGGATAAATTGGCAGCATTGTTATATTCTTCTTGTGTTAACTTGCGTATCATAATATTCATATCCTAAAATCAGTTCTTAGCAATTCATAACAATGACAATCTAAAAATCTCCCATTCTTGAAACAGGCATTACGATGTATGCCACATTTGCGAAAGCCTATTTTCTCTAATACTCTCATTGATGACATATTACCGGCATAAACATTTGCATAAACACGTATCACATCTGTATGGGAAAAATAGCTACGAATAGCAAGTACTAACATTTGAGTCATAATCCCTTTACCCCAATAAGGTTCGGCAAGCCAATACCCTAATTCAGCATTGTATCGTTCCACGTCAATGCCACGAGAAAAACTTATGTTGCCGACAGCCTCCTGATTTACTTCGATGCAATAATTATTTTGTTCGCTTTGATTTAAAACGAATCGGATAAACTGTTGCGCATCGCTCTCAGAGTAAGGATATGGCAGACTATCCCGGCAATTATCCCATATCTTTTTATTATTAAGGTATTTTGCCAAAGTGGAAAAATCATCTTTAAGCCAACTTCTTATTTTGTATTTATCCATATCTATTCCTTTTGTTTTATTACTGCGACTTTCACTCATGCCAAAATTCTTCGTAGATTTGTCCGTTTGTCCGATGTGGAACTTACGTTAGTTGGCAGGTAATAAATAAGCAAAGAAAGAGAAGGCCTGCCAATACAATGCAGCCTATGACTAAAAAGGCTCTATTGAGTTTCTTACGCTCCAATTCCTCCTTTTCCAATGTATTCTTTCGAATATCCTCCAATTGTTCCAACGAGAGGTGGGAGGAGGGAGAGGAGGCACTTACTTCGAGCAATCGGCGACGAGTTTCCTTCATCCGCTCACGCCCTATCTTGCGCAGTGCCCTGTTCTCCTTATCTCGCTGGAGCATATCGCTCACACAGCCTAATGTCCCCATTTTATAGTTAATATTTAATGTTCCAACCTTGATGTCTCAATTTCTTTTTGTAGAATCTCAAAGATACGTTCTAAATCATGCCTGTGCGGGGGACTGATTTGAAAAGTACCGCTTTCTATTCTTGCATTGACCATCGGGGCGGTAATAACTGTATCATTAAATACAAAACCTATCCGTTGCCCAATAGCTTGTTCTGTAGCATCTGCCCAGACTTTTTGTTTCTGCTTATTTACACTTCCCGATATAGCTCGGAGACCATAATCATCAGAAACAAGTTCTATCGCAGCAAAATCCTTGACGGTTACAATCGGCCTGCTTGCAAGACTATCCTTCTGTCCGTCTGTGATAAGATACCAACCGTTTTCCTGATGCAGCATCGAAGCCTGCTTACATGAGACCACAAAGATGAATAAACAGCAGCCTATTACTCTTATTGCGGTTTGTGCATTTCTAAAAGTTTTCATCATATCAATGCAGTTTGGTCAATGTCGCCACCGATTTTTCCGGACGATAAGACTGAAGTACAATGCGATTCTTGGACTTTTCAATAACTGTCCAATTGCCTACCAAAGCACTATTCTTAAAAGTAATGATTCTACCATCTATGCAATAGTATAAGTCCCATACAGCAGAAGGATCACCACTGCCCTCACCATTGATACTTTTACCTTGTGTTTCAGTGAGGAATTCCACAATCAGATATTCTTCGTTTACGACTTCTTTCCCATCTGCATCATAATCGCAAACACAAGCATTCCAGGTCGTTTGCAACAGTTCCGAAGCGGTCAATGTTGGCTCAGTATCATTGTCGTCATCACTGCAACTCGCCAATAGCCCAATACTTAGAAGCAATATCATACTCCACAATTTAAGTTGATAGTTCATATTATCCAATTTTTTAGTTTGATATTATACATGGAATTTTAATTATAACCTTCTCTTCGTCTCTGAACCGGAAGTTTTACGCTCATGGGATTGGGGTTGCGAGTACATCTCAATCCCACTTACAAATATAAATATGGTAAACAAAATATGTTTCATACCTTTATGATTGAATATTTCTGCAAAATTACAGGTATAAAACGAAACAACTCTCAAACTATTTTGAGAGTTGCATTACGGGCACTTATTTGAGAGTATTATTCCTTGCCAAAAGTAATTTCTTTGCGGATACGGCTAAGGTAGGTCGGTGTAATTTGCAGATAGGAGGCAAGTTCTTTGAGCGTAATATCTTGCAATATATTAGGACAGCGTCTTATCAACTCCCAATACCGTTCTTTGGGAGATTGCCGATAAAGATTGAGGTATCTGTCATGAGTTTGCCGAAATAACTCTTCTGCCATAACGCAGCGTAATTCTATATTTTCTTTCAGTATTTGTCTAAAAAGATTAGTGCTACAAACCCATACGTTTGAATCGGTTATCGCTTGAAGAGCCACCAATGACGATTCCTTCCGAATGGAACTATAGAAGTCTCCGGCTAAAGTATCGCACAATGCAAGCCCCGTGATATGTTCATTTCCATCAGTATCAATGATAGTATATTTAAAAGCACCGGATGTAATGAAACCGAAATACTTAGGTGTTTCTCTGCGATGAAGAAAATACTCTCCCTTTTTATAATGGCAAAGTTTACCCTCTTTGACGCAAAGTTCACGCCAAAAATTCAGGTCTATCTTATCTATATATGGGTTAAAATTAGCCTTGCTTTTCATCTGCTCTATTTTTCAAAAGTAATTTCTTTGCGAATGCGGCTAAGGTATGTCGGTGTGATTTGCAGATATGATGCCAATTCTTTGAGCGTTATATTTTGAAGAATATTAGGACAATATTCTAATATATGAATATAACGTTCCTTCGCAGATTGGCGATACAGATTCAAAAACCTATCATATGTCTGGTGAAAAAATCCGTCTGATATGACACAATGTAACTTAAAGTCTTTTTCAAAGAGTTCATCAACAATATTGCGGTTACAAACCAATACTTCCGCATCTGTAGCCGCTATAATATCAGTAACGGCTGGAGTTTTCAATACAAGACTTGAATAGTCACCCAATGGCGTGTCGCAAAATGAAAAACCAGTTATATGTGTATTACCTTCTGAATCGGTCACGGAGTATTTGAAATATCCTTTTTTGATAAATCCCCATACATTTCTTGTTATATCTCCACAATGAAGGAAATAATCACCCTTTTTATAAAGGCATAACTTCCCCTCTTTAGCGCAAAGTTCGCGCCAAAAGTCCATATCAATCTTATCTATATACGGGTTAAAGTTTGCCATTCTTAATTGTTTAATATAACTGCGCTACAACCATTTGCAAAGTTAAGCATTTTAATCCGAACAGTCCTTAATTCTGTTAAGAAATAAAGCCATTCAGAGCAAAGTTCACTCCAAATGGCTTTTCAAATAAATGAAAATTCTATATTTTCATACTTTTGGGACGGTTTTCGTCTTTCGCATACAATCTCGGTTGTCTGATGATGATATGGTCAGCGATGAAATTACCCGATGGACTCCGCTCATTTGCCAGACCGCGTATCTGCGAAGTTTCTTCCGTATGTTGCAACGATATATTTCGAACTCCTTCCGTAACCGGCTTGACATCCTGCCCGTCCTTCTCCTTTTCGGCGATCTCCGGCGTAGGCGGTGCAAGTTCCAGCTGTATCTTGCGGTCAAGCGCGGCAAGTTCGGACTTCAACTGTTTCAGTTCGTCCTCCTTCTTCCACACCTTGCCCGCTATCTCCTGCAACTGCGGAATCTCCTTTTCCAGCACCTCGTTCTTCACCTTATACTGGTCGATAATGGAGGGAATACGCTCCAGCGCGTTCAGGAAATTACGTGCGGCAGCTATCGGATCAGCCATCGCCAAATGCCCGTTGTTGTAGGTGTACTTGTAGTTTCCCTCAACCACGAAGCGGTTGTCGGTAAATTCCAGTCCCTCTTTGAGAATACGCTCGCTGACCACTTTTATCGGGAAGCCGTAAAGTTTCCCGACAGCCTTGTACAGTCCGCCCGTCGTGGCGTTCTTGGCGATCTCTTGCAAACGCTTTCCGATAACTTTCTCATCCGTTGAATCCACGCCGTCCACTTTGACAAGATTAAGGCGGCTACCTTCTTTATCCGTCTGCACAACAGAAAGAAAACGGTTCCAGTCCTCCGTCATGGCATCAATAAAAGCCGTATTGTTACGCAGTTCTCCCGTCTTGGATTCCAGCTTGAACTCCGAATCTCGCTTGCCCTTGTTGAACGACTTGCGTTCCCCTTCGAGCGAGGCGATACGCTTCTCTAATTTCGCCTTGTCGAGCAGGTCGGTATTGCCGGAGAGCAACGCCATATACTCCGAGAAGTTCATGCCCGACTTCTCGTCCATCGCTCCCTCGTCAATGGTACGTGCGCCCATTGCTCCGCTTTTGAGCTGCGATATGAACGTCTGCTTGCAGTGAAGCAGATTGAACTTGTAACTGTCCAGCGACTTCTCCACCGCGTAGATGATGACATCCACGTTGTTCCCTGCAAAATGCTTGGCAATCTCGTTCCCGGCTCTAACTCCACGTCCGTCACGCTGTTGTAGATCAGACGGTCGATCGGGTAGGTCAAGGGCATTGCTGCCCTCTTCCCCCCTAAGAACCGTACATGAGAGTTTCCCCTCATACGGCTCAAGCTTTTCTAAGCCTCTGTTTGTATGCAGAGACCGGCTCAAACTACTTCTTGTTTCCATTTGATTTGCGGGATAATTTAAAACATTCATCATGAACCAACAGATTGCATTTCTTTCCGTTTTGAACGGTTGGCATGACATTCCATGCCTTGTGCGTATCAATAGGCTCACCGCATATAGGACATTTGCGTCCTTGCTTTTCCCATAGGTACAGCAGTGACTTGCGTCCTTTTAGCGTAACAAGCATTTTCGACTTCTTTCTTTTATAGAAGTACAGACGACAGTCTGCATCAAACGGGTTCATGTCTCCTTTAATCTGCGTGTATTGCAGGAATGGAAACGATGAAGTCAGAGACAATAATGTCAATTGGTCTTCCTTTCCGTTTGGTTTCTTGAATTTTGAAGCGAAAGTCCATTTGTTCCCTCGAATGTCATGCCAATATCGGTCTTTTATCCACCGTTTCCCTTTCTTGGAATGACGGCGTTTTGCCCATTGCCATAGTGAGAGGAATATCTGATGGTCGATTCTGTGAAATGAATCACGTGTCGCTCCATGCTGATAATAATCTCCCCATCCTCGGATTTTAGAGTTCAACATTCTGATTAACGACTCCTGTCTGCAACCCTTGTTCTCCTTAATTACCTTACGGATATTCTCCATAAAGCGTTTCTCGGATTTCTTTGTCGGCTTGGTCAATATGTCCTTGCCGTATTTGCGGATATTAAAGCCAAGAAAATCAAAACCGTCATGCACGTTGGTTATCACCGTCTTTTCCTCTGATAAGGTCAGACCTCTTTCAGACATAAATTCAGCAACCAATGGCTTGATTTCATTTTCAAGAGTTTCCTTGTTCTCGCAAGTGATGATAAAATCATCCGCATAACGTACAAGGTTCACCATTGGTGAATACAACTTACCATTAACATGATGGCGCTTATATCTATCTGCAAGAGCTTTCTGCAATCCGTCCAAAGTCATATTGGCAAGTGTCGGAGAAATTATACCACCTTGCGGTGTTCCTTCCTCGGTCGGGAACATTTGCTTGTTGAAAACATAGCCACATTTCAACCATTTTCGGAGTATTGCCTTATCCATTGGGATATTGGCAAGTAACCACTCATGGCTGATATGGTCAAAACACCCTTTTATGTCACCCTCCAAAATCCATTCGGGAGAATATCCCTTTCGGAGAATGTTATGACATTGCTGTACTGCATCCATACAGCAGCGTTCCTTGCGGAAACCGTATGAACGAGTATCAGCTGTAGTTTCTGATACAGGCTCCAATGCCATAAGATAGAGTGCTTGCATGGCTCTGTCTTTCATTGTCGGTATTCCCAACGGTCGCAGTTTGCCGTTGCTCTTCTTGATATGAACTCTTCTCAGCGGCATTGGCTGGTAGCCTCTGCGTTTGAGTTGGGTTATTGCTTGCGTTTTAGCTTTAGGGGTATCCCATATTTCTTTGTCAACCCCAGGAGTACAACCACCCCCGTTAGAAGTAACCCTCTTTACGGCTAAGGCTTTTGCGTAAAAAGAGTGGGTAAGCGTCCATTGCAAGGCTTTCACCTTGTTATGTCTGCCTTCCTTCTGAGCCTTTACAATACGAGCTTGAAGCTTCTTAACAGCTTGCTCCGCCTTAGTCCAGTCTATTCTGTCCCAATTTGATTGCAGGTTGTCAGTCGGCGCACACGATTGGTCGAGGAGATTTTCTTTGATTTTATCGTTCATTTGCATTCCTACTTTAAAAAGTTCTAAAAGTTTATTGTAAAGAATTACCATTTGGCTAATGTTGGGTATTTGCCTCCCAAACATTACCACAGAAGTCTGCCCACTTTCGTGGTAGGTTGATGTTGTCCCTTGTCAACTCGTGATAAGTGGCTCAAACCCTATCCGTCCCATTACAGAACGGCATTCGCTTTCTCTGTTATCTTATACCTGCACATCATTCAGCATCCATTACTTTCAGCTTACCTGTCTTTTGTCTGACAGGAGATGTACAGGCTTACCATGTTCCACATAGATAACTAACGGATAGGTTAGGTTCTGTCTCATCCTCCGACGGTCTTTACATCCGTGTAATCCTACCATGGAGAGGATTATCTGACCGCATCCCATTTTGGGTAGAGTGTATCAGTATCTTGCACTCTTTTACGACATTACGAAGTTTACTAACAGTTCGCTTACGCTAACCATACTATCCAGCCTCGCCACTCTACGGTATGATACTAACCATACTTGACTTCCCCTCACGGTTCTGTCTTGTCTTGCGAAAGTGTACTTTGTCCCGACCGCTTAATACAACATTAAGGTGCATCGGTCGGTAGGCTACCGCTGACGGAACAGCGGGTTAAAGCTGATACTTAAAATATCATTCCAACAATTATCTATGCGACTTCATGTCGCACCCACGGTGTATCCAAATGATGGATGGCGACACATCTTTTCTGCGCATTCACGCCAGTTCCGAGCATAGAGGTGGAACCGAACAATACACGCACCGTCCCGGCGTTCATGGCGTCTATCACTGCTTTGCGAGACTTGTCCGTCTTGCACTCCTGAATGAAGCGCACCTCGCTTGCCGGTATGCCGTAATCTTCCGTCAGTTTCCGCTTTATCTCGCTGTACACGTTCCAACCGTCGCCCGGCTGGTATGTACCCAAATCCGAGAAAACGAACTGCGTGCCTTTCTGCGCGTCGTATTTATGGTAATACTCAGCTATCATCTTGGCGCAGTGGCTCGCCTTGTTGTCGGGGTGGTCTTCGTAATTTGGATCTATCATGCGCATATCCAAAGCCATCTTCCGCGCGTAGTCGGTAGCGATGAGCATCTTTGCCTTCTCCTCCGTTTCAGACAGCGGCAACCTGCCCAACAACGTGGCGTCGCCAGTCTTCGCAAATTCCATCAGCTGCTTGATGAAATACTCTTGGTCGGGCGTAGGCGGTATGTGGTGCAGTATCTCGTTCTTGTGCGGACGGTCCACACCCACGTCCTCCGCCGTGCGGTAGTCGGTGATTTCGTTGTAAAAGGCGGCAAGTTCGGGCACTTTGATGAAGTAGCGAAAACGCTCCTTTTGCACCACGTTGTTTGTCACGTTGAACTCGAAGTCGGTTGTCTTTTTGGCAAAAATTGCCGCCCATGCGTCGAAACACCGAATATCCTGCCGTTCCAGTTCCTTCGGGCGCAGATATTTGAAGAGCAGGTACAATTCCGTCAGACTGTTGGAAATGGTCGTGCCGGACAAGAACGTAGCCCCCAAGTCCTTTCCCGTACGCTCCTGTATAGTTCGTATGGCAAAGAGCATATTCAGGGCTTTCTGGCTTCCTTCCGAGTTTCCCAAGCCTGCCACACGGTCATGCCGTGTGTTGAAGGTCAAGTTCTTGAATTGGTGGCTCTCGTCTATGAAAATGTGGTCGATGCCCATCTGCTTGAAGTCCACCACGTCGTCCGTGCGCGACTTGATAGCGTGCTCCACCTTCTCTAACTTCGCTTCAAGGTTGTGCTTGCGTTTCTCCAATCCTTTCAGCATCGCTCGCGACACGTTCTTGCCCTGCTGCCGTAGGACTTCGAGGTTTTCCTCCACCGTGTCAAGCTCCGCTTGGAGTATGCGTTGCTGCAACTCCGGTGACTGCGGTATTTTCCCGAACTGGTCGTGCGACATGATGACGCAATCATAGTCGTTGTTCTTGATATTGTTGAAGAAACGCACACGGTTGGCGGTAGAAAAATCCTTTTCCGAAGCGTAGAGAATCCTCGCGTTAGGATATGCCGCCTGATAGGTTGCGGCAATCTCCGCCACGTTCGCCTTCAATCCGATAATCATCGGCTTATGCGCCAAGTTTAGACGCTTCATTTCATGCGCTGCAATGCACATTATCAACGTCTTACCTGTTCCGACTTCATGGTCGCATATTCCGCCGCCGTTCTGTTTTATCATCCAGACACAATCCTTTTGCGACGGATAAACGCTTTGAATACCACGGCTTGCCAATCCTTTCAGATTGAGGTCGGGGAAGGTCTGGTGCGAGCCGTCATATTTCGGGCGCACGAAACAGTTGAACTTGCGGTTATACATCGTCACCAGCCGCTCCTTGAACTGCGGCGACTGCTCTTCCAACCATTCCGAGAACCCGTTGCGTATCTCGTCAATCTTGGCGTTGGCGAGCTGTATGCCCTCGCTGTCACGCACCTTGATTTCATTGCCGTTCTCATCCTTGCCGATGGACTTCATCATGTCAGGGCAGGTGTTGTGCAGGGCGTGTTTCAACAGGTGCATACCGTCATAGTTCCGGTAATAGCCCTTTACCAAAAATTCGTCCGTGATCTTCATGGTGCGGTAGCCGCACGCCACGGAAAACTCGTCCATGCTGGCGGAATAGGCGATTTTCACGTCCGTGTTGAAAAGATGACTCATGTAGGCGGCATACACGCCCGTGGGAATCCAGCGTTCACCGAAGTTGAAGTCGAGGTCCTCGAAGGCGATACGCTGCGGCTCGGCTTCCTTCAAAGCCTCCAACGCCTGTTTCACCTCCGGCAATCTTTCGTTTTCCGGATTACCGTCTATCCATGCCTCTATGCGCTCCGCCTTCTCTATCACGTTCCCCGCGATGAAGCGGTCTTTAATCTCGTAACCGGTTACGAGCGGATTGTAGAAGATGCGTCCTTTGAGGGCATTGAGAAGTTCCTCTTCCGTACTGTCTGTTATCCCCCGCATATAACCGAGATTGACCGTACCGTACTTGTTGAGCGATGCGGACAAGGCTTCTTCGGGAGAGCCGACGTTGGCATGGTTCTCCACCGAGAAGGAAACGGGACGGTCGAAGATGTCCGCCTTGACGAACTTGCCGTCCTCCGCACGTTCCAGCGAAAGGATGTCGCGTCCTCCGGCATCCATCATCACCAGTTTCACGTTCTGTTTGGCGTTGAGGTTGCCATAACGCATGACAAACTCATCATAGTAAGTGTTGAGATACCCGCGTTGCGGCTTGTGTTCCGTATGGTTCTCCGCCTCATAACTGTACAGACGCTCGTAAGCATCACGGATTGAGATATACAGCAACGCCTTTTCTTTTTGGTAGCCGGTCAGGTCAAGCGGTTGAAATGTCGCGCCGTAAGGCGTGATGTCTTTCAGGTAGCCGAGATTGCGGGAAGCGTCCAGCACCATCGAGCCGTCACGGTAGTGCGGCTCCAGCATACCGTTGAACGGACGGGGAGAAAGGTCTATAACTTCCTCCTTCGGCTTTTCCGGTTCAAATTCAGGGAATAGTGAAGTGGTTGCTTGTTCACTTGGGTTATAGTCCGTAACGGGAACGGGAGTTGCCTCCGGCTGTGCTTCGGGTTGTTGTGCTGCTTCCTTTTGCTCCGGTTTGTTATCCGACGAAGGCACAAAGGCAGGATTCAGCGTGTCCTTGACACCCGACTTTTTCAGTTGTTCCTGTCTGTGCCGTTCCGCTTCAAGCCGTAGAGCCTTGCGCCGTTCCGGTGTCAGGCTCATCATCGTTTCATAGAAGCCGTTGATGGGCGGATTGGTTTCCCAATCCAAAGTGGCATAAATATCTTCAGGGTCGCTTTGCTTCCCTGCATTTTCCGGCTTTGCCTCCTTGCTTTCGGTTGCAGGCTTGACGGATTCAACAGGAGGAACTGCCATAATCGGCGGTTTCGGTTTAGGAATGGCACGCTTTGGCTTGTTTTCCTTTTTGGTTGCCTTTTTCTTTTTGGCAGGTTCTTCTATGGGCATACCCCAAAGGTCAAGCAGAGTGAGCTGAACGGCATTTGAATGATTCGTCTGGCGTGGCTCAATCTCCGGCTTCTCGTCTATGGGGTGAACTTTCGGTTTCTCCGCTTCTGTGATAAAAACATTAGCGGTAGAAGTCACCGCTTCTACTTTCGGAGCCGGCCGTACTTCCTCAGGTGTACTTTTATCCGTATTTTCTGCTTGCGCCGGATGCAGGCTGTGTTTTTCGTAGAGTTCCCTGTTGAGTTGGTGCAGTTCTATTTTCAGATGTTCCCGTAAGTCTTCCGCCAATTGTACGGTGTCGCCTCTGTGCATGAGCTTATAGGCAGGCTTCCCGTAAGGGTCGGTACTTTTGGTCAAATCCGTGTGGGAAAGCGAACCGATGCTCCATACATACCCGTTTACGGAAGTGCCGATAGGGGTCTGTTCGGTTTGCACAAAAAGTTTCTCGTTATAATACAGTTCCCCGTTCTTTCCGCTGTTCTTTTGCAGGATAATCAAATCACTGCCCACCTCCGTACCCGCATTTTCCGTAAAGAGGTTGTTCGGCAGACGGGCAACACCCACCAGATTGGCGTGGTTCATCATATACTCGCGTATGGGCGCATTGGTCGGGGCATCCAACACCCCCTGCGAGGTAATGAACGCCACGATTCCGCCTTCACGCACCGCATCAAGGCTTTTCAGAAAGAAATAGTTGTGTATCGTCTTGGATGCCGACCGTCTTGCCACGTCATGGCTGTTGGTAAATTCCGGGTCGAACACAGCCACATCGCCAAACGGGATATTGGAGATAGCCAGATCAAAATGGTTCATGAACGGCTTTTCAATTTTCTCGTACCCCTGTATCCTTACTTTCTGGTCGGAATGCAGGTGTCTCAATATCTTGCCTGTCATCAGGTCTTTCTCAAAAGCCATGATGTCCGCGTCCGGCTTGTTCTCTAATACGGCATCCACAAATGCGCCAACGCCTGCCGACGGTTCCAGTACCCGGTCGGGACGTATGCCGTGTTCATGTAACACATCCGCAATAGTGCCTGTTATCTCCGGCGGAGTATAGAAAGCGGTCAGGACGGATTGCTTCATGGCATCCATGTACCGTTTATACTCCGTATCGTCTTTTGTATTCTCCCGTAGTAACTTGTGTAGTTCCACGGTAGGGGCAAACAGTTCGAGGTCGGATTTCGCCCAGTGGACGGCATCCGTCAGTTCCCTTGCAGGGTTCAGAATACATTTCAGACCGCCGAAACCGCAATAACGCTCCAACAAGAGCCTTTCGCGTGCGGTGGGGGTGCGTTGTTCCCTGTCAAGGACGAATGCCGTCCGTATCGCCTCGATGTTGTCCCGCAACCTTTGTTTGCGGTTAAACGCCATATTCCTCTATATAAAGGACGACAGCCCCCGTCAGCTCCGTGTAGAGCAGGTCGTAATCGGGCGACAGGGCGAAATTGTCGTCCGAGAGGTCATAGATTAAAAATACATTTCCGACAAGCGGCAGCAGTTTTCGGGTAAAGGATTCACGCTTCGCTTCCGGCACATCATCGGCAAACTCGTTCTCCACGACTTCGCGGAGGATGGCGTACTTGGAGTAGTGAAGCCCCTCCAGCAATGTGTTCATCGCCAGTTCCTGCGCTCCAGCAGCAGGATAGCCTTCAAGCCTTGCCCGTTCATACGTTCCGGCGGCACGGTCGGCGCGTTCACGGATGAAGACTTCGTCGGTTGCCTGTTCAAACCTGTTTGTTCGGAGATAGTCCAGCAGGTACAGACCGTAATAGGAAAAGTCGGTCTGTCCTTCGTTTTTCTTCTTGTTGTTCATTACTTTGGAATTTAGTGGATTGGTAAATCATGACCGGGATAATTGTCTGAAAGGAGAAAGAAAAGGCACTCGGTATCCCTCCGAGTGCCACCACTAAGTCCAAAGTATGAGTGTAATCCGGTATCGAAGAACAGTTCATTACTCTGAATCAGTGGCAAAGGTAGTGCAAATCGAAGACAATACGAAATAAACCTGTTTATTTCTATTGTTGAGATGCAGCCTGCTTTCTCAAAAGTGAATACTATTTCTTCCGTCCTGAAAATTTCTTGGTCGTTTTCCTTTCGGGGAACACGAAAGTCGTGTTGTAGTCCCCGTCAAAGGCAACCACGGCATCGAAGCTCTTGCCCTGCTTGCTCTTGAAACCTTTGAGCAGCTTCGTGTGTCCGTCGGTGAGCAGGTCTTTGATCTCTTCATCGGTGAGGGTACGGTTTGCCTTCAGGCGGAACACGGGCAGCCCGCACTCCGCGTTGTCGCAGCGGACGACCTTGCCGTAGAACTGCATACTGCCCGTTCTGCACTTGGGACACTTGCAGCCGGAATCCCTGCGGGCGAACAGTTTGTCGCACGAGAGCAGTTCGGAGGTAATTTCCCGCGTGTACGCCTCTATCTCCTTGCGGAAGGTATCGGCAGGAAGTTCCCCGCGCTCAATGCGTGCCAGCTCCTTTTCCCATTCGCCCGTCATGGCAACGTCGGCGATGCGTATCGTCTTCACGACCGAGTAGAGGGCAAGCCCCTTTTCGGTGGGTACAAGCGACTTCTTGCAGCGTTCCATGTACCCCCGTTTGAAAAGCGTTTCGATAATCGCTGCACGGGTAGCAGGCGTGCCGATGCCGCAGTCCTTCAAAGCCTGACGCAGCGCATCGTCCTCAATCTCCTTGCCTGCCGTTTCCATAGCGGACAGCAGGGTGGCTTCGGTATGCAGCGGTTTGGGCTTGGTCTTTCCCTCTGTGATGGAGGCGGCTTTCAGTGTCAGCGTGTCGCCTTCCTGCCAGCCGGGGAGGATGGTTTCCTCTTTCTCTTCCTCGCCATAGACAGCACGCCACCCGGCTTGTTTGATGATGCTGCCTTTTGCCACGAACTCCGCTCCGGCACACTCCGCCGTAACAGTGGCTGTGTCTTTGACGCATTTTTCAGAGAAAGCCTCAATCATGCGTCCGGCAATCATCTGATAGACGATACTATCTTCTTTGGAGAGGAATAGCGGTTTCTCGCCCGTGACGAGCAAGGCATGGTGGTCTGTTACCTTGCCGCCGTCCACGCTGCGGCGTGTCGGCACTGCCTTCAGATTGACTTTTTCTTTCCATTCGGGCAGATTGCCGATGAAGTCGAGTAGCTTGGGGATTTCCACGAACACGTCTTCGGGAATATAACGGCTTCCGGTTCTCGGATAGGTGATAAGTTTCTTCTCGTAGAGCTTCTGTGCGATTTCAAGCGTCTGTTCCGCCGTGAAGCCGTGCTTGGCATTAGCTTCCTTCTGGAGCGTGGTCAGGTCGTACAGAAGCGGAGTGTCCTCCGTCTTCTCCTTACGTTCTGCTTTCGTGACAGTAGCTGTGCCTGTTTCCTTTATCTTATTATATAGTTCCGTCGCCGGCTCTTTCTCTTTCCATTTCTCGGAAGAAGAGAATTTCACCACTTCGCCGTTGCCATCGTCAGCGGCAATATGGAGCTGCCAGAACGGTTCCACCGTAAAACGGCGGTTTTCCCAATAGCGTGCGCACACCATCGCCAGCGTGGGCGTCTGCACTCGTCCGATGGAGTACGTGCCGTGTCCGGCGGCGATGGAGAGTGCCTGCGTGCCGTTGATGCCCACAAGCCAGTCGGATTCGCTCCGTGCTTTGGCGGCAAGATAGAGGTTGTCATACTTGCTTCCCGCTTCGAGGTTGCGCAGTCCCTCGCGGATAGCCTTGTCGGTGAGCGAGCTTATCCACAGGCGTACGAAAGGCGTGGTACATCCGATATAATGGTAAAGGTATCTGAAGATAAGCTCACCCTCGCGTCCTGCATCGGTCGCCACGATGATCTGCTCGCTTTCCTTGAAAAGACGGGCGATGATTTTTATTTGCGACACCACACCGCTGTCGGGCTTGTAGCCTTTCTCTGTCTTTTCCTGACGGGGAATGAGCGTGAAGGTTTCGGGAATGATGGGCAGGTTGTCACGGACGAAGCCGCGTATGCCGTAGCCGTCGGGCATGGCAAGCTGGACGAGGTGCCCGAACGCCCATGTCACGGCATAGCCGCCTCCCTCGAAATATCCTTCCTCTCTTTTTGTCGCACCCACGATGCGGGCGATTTCTCTTGCCACGGATGGCTTTTCTGCAATGATTGTCTTCATGCTGATTACTTTTTATGAATTATTACTTTGGATTTAGTGGCGGACACGGGATGTTACATCTTCATGCCCTTATTGTTTCTCTTCTGAGGCTTCTCTTGCTGCTTTTGCTGTTTGTCGTCTTTCGGGGCGGTCTGTCCCTTCTGTAAAGGCTCTTTCAGGTTCTTGGTCGCCTCGTTGGTCTTGCCTTCGCTGTTCACCGCCACCTGTGTACGGCTCTCGTTGGACGGGGCTACCTTCTGCGCGTTGTCGGGGTTGGTGTCGTAGCGATACGGGCGTCCCTTCTCCGGGTTGAACTTGATGTACATCGTGGCGTGGAAGCCCTGTTTGTCGGTCACGTTCTCCAGTTTCACGGCTTTGCCTGCCGCGTAGTCGGCTTTCTGCTGGTCGGTGAAGTTCACACCGCTCCATTTGCTGATGGAGCGGATGCTGCCGTCGGCGTTCGTCCACGTGTTGCGGCGTTGCTCTTTCTGTGGGGCTGCGGAATTTTCCATGCCCTGAGCCTGTCCCTGCGTGGGATTGTTCTTGGCTTCCTGCGTCTGGGCGGTACGCGGCGACCTGCCGGTTCCCGGTACGAACTCCACGCCTCGCTGCTCGACGTTCACTTGAAGAGTGGTGACGAACTTCCTGCTGTCGTTGCGTTCGATGAGCTTGTCGCGCACGGGCAGCCCGGCACGCAACATATCCTGTTCCTGCTTGGTGATTTCCGTCTTTCCGATGCGCTCCGGTATGCGCACCTTGTTTGCTGGAATGTCCGTGATTTCATTCGTCTTGCGGTCTATGCTGATGAACGAGGGGATGATTTCACCCGTTTCCTTGTCCACGATGTCCACGACCCTGCCGAGGTTGCCCGTTTCACGCAGGTTTTTACGGTCTTCGTCGGAGAACTTATGTTCCTTGTACTCGTCGAGTTTCTGCTCCTTACGGATGAAGTGCGGCACGAGGCTGATATTGCCTTCACCGTCTTTCTTGAAGGAGAGGCGGGCGTCCAGCTCGAAAGCCTCGCCGCCGAACTTGGGCGATACTTTCACCAAATCGGACTTGCCGTAGTTGAGCATCTTGGTAAGGTCGCCGGACTTTTCAAGGTCGGCACGTTTCACGCCCCATTTTTCTTCCAGCTCCTGCCAGTTGATTTTGCTCTCGTCAATGGGCTGGTAGCCCCGTCTGCCTTGCGTCTGTTGTTGCGGGCTTTCCTGCTTCTTTTCCATTTCTTCCTGTTTTTGGTTTTCTTTGGGCTGCTCTTCCTGCTTTTGTTCCGTCTGCTCCGTCTTTCCGGCGGTCTGTTCTTCCTTCACCTGCTTTTCGTAGCCGGAAGTGTCCACCTTGTGGGGCGCAAGCAGTTCCTTGTTGGCTTCGGGGTCTTTCAGCAGGTCTTTCATCACCTCCATCAGTTTGTCGGCTTGGTCTGCCGCGACACGGTAGAAACCGAAGCGGCTGGGTTCCTTGCACTGCCGGAAGAAGTTTTTGAAGAAGTTGTCCAGCACATCGCCGTGGCGGTCGAATTGCAGGAAACTCTGCGCATTCTCCGCTTTCGCAGGGGTACGCTTGGGGGAACCGTCGGCATCCAGCCCGGCTACCACGCTGATCTCGCCCGTCTTCTCGTCACGGACTATCAGCACGTCCTTTTCAGTTGTTTTCTTTGCCATTTGAAAAATGTTTTAATGGGTTATTTTTGAAAAAAATTATGGATACGAGCCTTGTAGAAGGCTATATCTTCTTTTTTGAAGTCCTTTACGTGTCCGGAAAGGAACGTCAGCACGTCCTCTTCGCTGTAATAGGTCTTTTTGCCGAGCGTCTTGTACGGCAATGCGCCGATGCTGCGGTAGCGTTGCAGGGTACGCTTGCTTATCTGGAGCAGCATACAGAGGTCTTGGTTATCGAACATCCTGATACGTTCCATCGGGTTCGGGGCTTTGCCGGACGGCTGCAAGGAGAGCAGCAGTTCGTCCTGACGGTCGAGCCGTTCCATCAGCTTCTGCATCCAGCTCTCGAATTTGTTTCGGGTAAGCAGTTCCATACGTCACGTCCTCCTTCCTTTGGGTTTGTTGCCGCCCGTGCGCAAAGCAAAGTTGTGGAACAAGGCGTCAATCGTTTCTTCTTTATTCCTGACCGTATTGTCGTTCAACAGTCTTTGTATTTCAGAAAGGCGGTAACGGCATTTGCCACGCACTATTATGTACTCGATACGGTGTTCGTCCCTCATGCGTTGCAGGGTACGGACGCTCACGTTCAGCAACTCGGCGGTCTGGGCGGTGTCAAGCAACCGGTCTTTTGTTTCCGTCTCCTGCCGTTGCCTTTCCTCTTTTAATTCGCGGATATATCCGGCTATTTCCGCAATCTGTTCCATCATAGCCTTATATGCGGAACTTTCAATTGTTATCACTTTCATATACTGTTGTTTTTATTGTTTCTGGGGCAAAGTTCGGCAATAAACAAAGGCGGCTTTAACAACTCACTACGTGACTCACGTAAGATTTTTATCGGGAATGGCTCCGTAACCCGGCAAAATGACGCAACAAGCTGCCTTATAGCGGAAAACCGCACCTGTTTCATAAGGTCTCGTTACCTTTGCGCAAACTCATAAATCGTATGAATATGGAAATAGTATCTATTGAGAAAAAGACTTTCGATGAGATGATGGCACGGATGGGTGCTTTCGTGGAGAAGGTAGCCGCCTTACAGCGCAAGGGCGATGAAAGACGGCTTGCCAGATGGCTTACCGGTGATGAAGTATGCCGGCAGTTGAGAATCAGCCCGCGCACGTTGATGAAACTGCGTGACAAGGGTTTTATAGGCTACTCGCAAATCGGCTGTCGGTTTTATTACAAGCCGGAGGATGTGAAAAGGATCATTCCGTTAGTCGGGACGATTTGCCCGGCAGACCGTTAACCAAGTATTCACCTGAAAAATCCTATGCAGAATGAACGAAGAAAACAATGTCATCACAATGGACACTGAATCTGTGACTGTGTTGTTGCAGAATATGCAGAAGAACTCGAAATGGCTTTCTGGTTTTTTGGAAAGTTACAGTCCTCCGCTGGACGGGGAACGTTACCTGACAGACAAGGAGGTGGCGGAACTGCTCCGTGTGAGCCGCCGTACCTTGCAGGAATACCGGAATAACCGCATATTGCCTTTCATCCTATTGGGCGGGAAGGTACTTTACCCTGAATCGGAACTGCGGAAAGTATTAGAGGCAAACTATCGGAAACCGGTTAGATAAACACGCGGGTATATAAAAAAGGAACGGACAACTCCATTCGTGGCTGTCCGTTCCTTTTTTTGTTGGCGTATATGCGTGTTCAGCAATATCCGGCTTTCCCATTCTGTAGGAACATCACGTATGCCTGCCGTTTTTCCTTCGAGAGTGCTTTGTACACAAGCCATGTGCGGAACACGTGTGTGTAGTAGGTGTTCAATCTGAAAGCGACGGGGATGATGATCTCAAGCGAGTAAACATCCGCATACAGACCGTTTTCAAGTTGAATGTAGCGGCATACCTCGTAGTCACTCAACACGTCCGCTTTGAGGATGGTTTTGATGGCGGCGTTCACTGTCGGGACACCCGTGTGGAACAGTCCGGCGATTTCTCCGGCGGTCATCCATACATCGTTACCGGTTACGCTGACGGTCTTGTCCTCTATAATGATTATGTCTCGTTTCATGGCTTCTCTGTTTTAGATGGTGCAACCTGCAAATTCCTCGATTTGGTTCAATCTTGTGGCAAGGTTCTCCATGTCTTGATTGAGCTTCTCTTTGGTTATTTTCGCGTATATCTGCGTTGTTTTTATACTCTTGTGTCCCAGCATGGAACTGACCGTTTCGATGGGTACACCGTTAGAGAGGAACACCGTCGTGGCTGCCGTGTGGCGGCTTTGATGCCATGTGATATGCTTGGTAATACCGCAACGCTTGGCGACGGCACGGATTCCGGCAAGACACGTGTTGTAGTGGGGTACAGGGAAAATCCTGCCGTTTTCGCATAGCCCGCGGTATTTGTCGATGATGCGCTTTGCTATGTCAAGCATACGGATGTTGGACACCACACCTGTCTTCTGGCGGTTGATGTTTATCCACTCATGTTCGTCGAAGTAGGTGCGGATATTATCTTCCGTCAGATTGCGCATATCGGCGAACGACAAGCCCGTGAAAGCGCAAAACAAGTAGAGGTCACGATACAATTCTTGCTTGGCATTTTTCAATTTTCCGTCCATCAGTAAATGGATTTCGTCTTTGGTTAAGAAACTACGTGTCGTTTCTTCCTTCTTGACCTCATAATCACGAAACGGATCGCGTGTCAGCCATTCGTTGTTAATGGCGATAAACACCATCGTGCGCAGTGGGCTGACATACTGCCATACGGTATTGGTGCAGCAGTGTTTATCTGTGCGCAGGAACATTTCAAAATCGGAAATGAAAGCCGGAGTAAGTTCTTTCAAGGCGATGTCCTTCACGTGGTAGCGGATGGTGAGAAACTCTTGCAGGTGCTTGTAAACACTCTTGTACTTGACAAACGAGGCTTTTGCTTTCATGCCGGCCTCCACTTGTTTGGCATAATCCGCGTTATGTTGTTGGAACACCTGCATCAGCGTGTGGCAGCGGTGTTCCAGTCCGAGAAAGGCGTTCTTTACCTTTTCCGCAGTGACGAAGTTGTCACGCTCCATAATTTCCTGATAGTGCTTATTGATGCGTACCCGCATCTTGTCAAGCATACGGTTCGTTTCGAGTGCAGCCGTGCTTCTGCCTGTGACACGTCCTCCTTTGGTGTCCCACAGCTTGGGATCGACGGTCAGTTTGCAACTGAACTGCGTCTGGCTGCCGTCCACCGTGATGCGTCCCATGACGGGCACTGTCCCGTCCTTTTTCACTACCTGACGTTTGAGGTAGTAGATAACTGAAAATGTACTCTTCATCGTCCTTAATTTTTTTGGTTCAAAATTAGTTTGTGAAGAGCTTGTTGTCGGTACGCAAAACACGGAGGAACGGCGCAATCTTTGTCAAAGGCAAATTATTTTTGCGTGAGATATTGGTAACTCACTATAAAATAGCTATCTTCACCATTTTGCAAGCAGTCGGGAAGTCCATCTTCCGCATGGTTACGGACAAGTAACGTAGCAAAGTCCTAACCTGACTGAAAAAAGGCTTTTATCGCCTTCATACTTTTTGAGGATATTGCCTAAAACGCCTACCTATCAATATCTTTGCCCAGCTTTTCCATATTTCACTTTTTATGCGTAACTTTATAATACGAATTTATTTGTTAGTTGCAAGTTTCTTGGACAGTTCAAGCATTTCTTTGCTGATTTGCTTGTCGGAGACACGGGAGGAACGGGTGGTGTAGTCCCGGAAGCCGAACAGTTTGGAAATGGTCACGGGGGAGACTTTGTTGGCTATGCCAATCGTCACGGCAAAGGTGGAACGGGCGGACTGGAAACTTAGATTCCGGTCTAAACCGCACTGTGAGGCTATCTCTTTCAAGTAGGCGTTGACCTTTTGGATGCTCGGAACGGGCAAAAGATTCTCTGTTCCATTGTCTTTGTACTTGTCGATGATTTGACAGGCGTTTTCCAATAGGGGGATTTGCCACGAACTGCTGTGCATCTGTCGGCGGATTGATAACCAGCGTGTACCGTCCTTTGCCGTAATGATGTTGTATGGCTGCAAGTTCTTGATGTCTTGATAAACCAGACCGGTATAGCAGGCGAACAGGTACAGGTCGCGGACTTTTTCTAAACGGGAACTGTCAAATTCCCGTTTTATAATTGCTGCAAGTTCTTCCATCGTCAGGTATTCACGACCGGTATTCATCCCGTTTGTACGGCTGTTACTTAGATAATCTATATACATTTGTTTTTTCTCCTTTATTTTATTTCCATGCGTAAATTCAACTGTTCTGAAAGATTCTGCATACTACGGCTGAGTAGTATGTTGGTGGCTTTGGCGTAGTGCTGTGTCTGGCGGATATTGGTGTGTCCCAACATCTTCGCGATACTTGCCATCGGTACGTCATGCAGCAGGGTAAGCGAGGTGGCAAATGTGTATCTTGCAACGTGATAGGTCAACTCTTTGTTGATGCCGCACACGGTGGCGAGTTCTTTCAGGTATTGGTTGACTTTCTGATTGCTGCATACGGGAAGCAGGCGTCCGCCGGTCTGTTGTCCACGATATTTGTCTAATATTTGAAGGGGGACTTCCAATAAAGGTATATCTGCTATGACCTTTGTTTTCTGACGGGGTTTCTTAATCCACATTTTCCCGTCATTGGCTTTGTACAGGTGTTCTTCGGTCAGATAATAGGTGTCTGAATACGCCAAACCGGTGAAACAGGAAAAGACGAAGATGTCACGGACACGACGCAAACGGGCGTTCTGAATGTCTTTTTCCATGACGGCTTGGAGTTCTTCCATTGTCAGATAGGGAACATCCACGTCTTCAAACGTGATTTTCTTATCGTAGAAGGGATCTTCCTGCATCATGCCGTGGGATTTTGCATAGGTAGTCGAGGTCTTTAACTTCTGCATCATCTTGGCGGTGGCGTTATGACCGACTTTCTTATCTACACGGAGGAAGATTTCAAAACCGTTCACAAAATCGTCATCGATGCTGTAAAGGGGAAGGTCGGTGTTTTTGTATTCTTGCTTGATGTACTCCTGCAAACGGCGATAGACTAATTCGTATTTGCTGTAAGTGGATTTGGATATGGACACGCCGAGCTGTTTGCCCTTTTCATCTACTATCTTCTTGAATACGGTAAGCATCGTGTGACTCTTTGCCTTGATGCCCAAATAGGCGTTCTTCAACATTAAGGGGGTGGGGAAACTTCCTACTGAACGGATTTTCTCGTAGTGGTTGTTGAACTCCACGCGCATTTTATCCAGTTTCAAATTGATTTCATTAGCTGCCGGGGTACGTCCTGCCGCTTTAGCAGATTTTATATCCCATTTCTTCTCTTCTATTTCCAGTTTGGTACTGAACTCGACTTTCTCACCGTCAATGGTGATACGAACCATAATAGGTAACATTCCATTCTTTAATGGAGCACCTTTCTTTAAATAAAATAAAACTCTGAATGTACTTCGCATAACTTTTGTTTTTTTGGGTTGCAAAATTAATCTCAACGTGTTGCAAATGAATTATTTATGCCAAGACACTTAACGGTATTATCGGAGACTTTTAAAGGAAATATTGAAAAAACGTCTTAGTGAATATATATCGGTTGCCATCGCTATTGGTTTATATTCAAATCGTTACTTTTCTTAGATACGTTTTTGAAGGTCTAAATTGCGACAAATCAGCGACATATCTATGAAATCGTTACTTTTTTTGGCGTTTATTTTTTGGGTAACGATTTAGAAACGCTTTTTGTCTGCAAGATGGCTTTTAGGGGAGTATTGGGTTGTCGTAGGGACAACAAAAAAACAGCCCTAAATCCATGATTTAGAGCTGATTTACTTACTTTTGACACTTTGTTGTCTTAGTGTATCTGCGGTGCGTACGGGACTCGAACCCGTGACCCCATGCGTGACAGGCATGTATTCTAACCAACTGAACTAACGCACCATTATTTCATTCTTTCGTTGCTATCTCTCTCGATTGCGGTTGCAAAGGTAGACAAAATTCTTATATCTGCAATAGCTTGAAAGAAAAAAAATCATCTTTTTTTTAACATAGCTTGATTATAAGAGATTTATGTTACCTTTGCAAAACTAAATTAATATTGAAATCATGAGAAATACTCCTATTGAACGTAAGTTGATAGATGAAACTATCGCAGATTTTCATATCACAGACTTTGCCAAAGCAACCATCCGTGAAGTAAAAGCCATTGCAGCCAATGCCGAAGCGGCATCGGGTGTGGAATTCATAAAAATGGAAATGGGTGTACCCGGACTCCCCCCCTCAGCCGTCGGCGTAAAGGCCGAGGTGGAGGCATTGCAGAATGGTATTGCCAGCCTCTACCCGGACATTAACGGACTTCCCGCCTTGAAAGAGGAAGCATCACGTTTTATCAAAGCCTTTATCAATGTAGATGTAGCCCCCGAAGGTTGTGTACCAGTTACCGGCTCCATGCAAGGAACTTTCGCTTCATTCCTCACATGTAGCCAGTGCGATGAGAAAAAGGATACCATTCTCTTCATCGATCCCGGTTTCCCGGTACAGAAGCAGCAGCTGGTCGTGATGGGACAGAAATATGAAACCTTTGACGTATATGACTACCGTGGCGACAAGTTGAAAGCGAAGCTGGAAAGTTACCTCAGCAAAGGCAATATCTCTGCCATCGTCTATTCCAATCCCAACAACCCCAGCTGGATTTGCCTGAAAGAAGAAGAGTTGCGCATCATCGGCGAACTGGCAACCCAATATGACGTCATTGTGTTGGAAGACCTCGCCTACTTTGCCATGGACTTCCGCCAAGACTTGAGCAAACCGTTCCAAGCGCCTTACCAACCTTCTGTGGCACACTATACGGACTATTACGTGCTGCTCATTTCCGGTTCCAAAGCTTTCAGCTATGCCGGTCAACGTATCGGTGTCAGCTGCATTTCGGACAAACTGTATCACCGGGCCTATCCCGGGCTGACACAACGCTACGGCGGCGGCACCTTCGGCACAGTATTCATCCACCGCGTACTCTATGCACTCTCCTCCGGCACCAGCCACTCTGCTCAGTATGCTCTTGCCGCCATGCTTAAAGCAGCTAATGAAGATCAATACAACTTTCTTGATGAAGTGAAAGTATACGGTGAACGTGCCCGCCGCCTGAAAGAAATCTTCTTGCGCCACGGTTTCCACTTGGTATACGACAATGATTTGGGTGATCCCGTTGCCGACGGTTTCTATTTCACCATCGGTTACCCGGGCATGAGTAGCGGAGAACTTGCGCGGGAACTAATGTACTACGGTGTAAGCGCCATTTCACTGGTGACCACCGGAAGCCATCAGGAAGGATTACGTGCCTGCACTTCCTTTATCCAAGACCATCAGTACGACCAGTTGGACGAACGTATGGCAATTTTTGCCGAGAATCACCCCATCCAATAAAAAATATCCCTATATAATAAGGTATCTCTACCAGTTGATGCCGGTATCCCACCACAATCGGGTACCGGCATTGTCATCTCCACCCAGTGCCTCTACCAAAGCGGCATACTGCTCGGCATTCTCCGTCTTCAGTCCGCCGGGAAAGTTCAGACGGCGAATCATTGTCTCAGTATCTATACACCCGTCTTTACTGTGATTAAAGCGCACGGGGAATAGCCGGGGATACCCCGTCCGGCGCTGTTCCGCCCAAGCTTCACACCCTTCGGGAAACATGGCAATCCATTTTTGGGTAATAATCTTCTCCAGTTTCGTATCCCTATCCGCTGACTCCAGCCAGCGTGGCGAAACCTGACAACGGGCGGTAATATCATTCTCCATATCGTAGGTATCCACAAAATCGGCAGGCAACAAGTCGCTCTCCAGATAAGCATCGGACTGCAAGATGCCATACTGACGGAAAGAAGCCATTACCCCTTCTTCATAGCAGGTTTTCACCGACTCATCGGTCCATCCCCGTAGGGCAGCCTCGGCACGCAGGAACCAGACTTCTGCTGCCGGCATCAACACTGCATCAGTCTGCTGGGTAACTTTCAATTTTGAGAGTGTATTATAATAGTTATGTGCAAAGCATGTACCCTGACGAATGCCGCGATACTCGCCTGCAAACTGTTCATCCTGGCAAGTGGCAAAATAGATTTCACGACGGGGATCTTCATATCCGTTCAGTATGGACTCCATCGGCGCTCCCATATAAGCTTCATTCCAAACAAGGTTTATCTCGCCCAACGGATTGGTATATCCACTCGCCGTGGAAACCGCCACCGACTCGTCCGCCTCCCGAATGACTCCGTATTCATTATCCATCGCTTTACGGAATTCCGTTTTTGCCTTCTCCGGACTGGCTACCGCAATGCGCATGGCAAGCCGCATCCTCAACGAGTTGGCAAACTTTATCCAAGAGTCATAATCACCGTCCAACAACATATCGAAACGCGCAAACTCCGAAGCTCCCGGATGCTCGACAATATAATCGGAAAGTACAGCTACAGCCGTATCGAGTTCACAGAAAAATGCATTATAGACCTCTTTCTGCGTGTCGGGCATATAACGGGCTTCGAGATCGGCAAAATGACTATACACAATAGGGCCGTAATAGTCCGTGACACGGTGCATCACTTCCACCTTCAGTATCTTGGTAATGCCGAAAAAGGCAGGCATGCGATCACGTGTGGCATTCTCCGACTGATATATCTGCGGGAAAACATACTCATAGGTATGTCCCCACATGGCGCTGTTCCATCCATCCTGCAAGTTGTAGTCCGAATTGTGCGAACCTCCATTCAGAGGCTTGGCATCGTGCATGTAACCGCTGAACATATCGGCATTCAAATTCTGGGTCAACTGAAAAGGCCAGTTCTTCCCCTTTCCGTAGTCGTAATTGAAATAGATGCCTTGCTGGATGATTCCAAGACGGATGCCATGTTCGTTATAGTCGGCCTGCAAGTCCTCGTCCGTCACGCCGGACTTGTCCGTATTGATTTCCTTAAAGTCTCCCGTACAAGCCAGAAACACGAAAACCATGCCAATCAGTACTATAATCCTCTTCATATCAAGTCTCCCTCCCCCTCTTAAAATTCACACTTCAAAGAAAATCCCCAACTACGCGTGGTAGGCATACCGTAGACTTCAATTCCCTGGTTATCGTTGCCCGTAGAGAGTACCAGGTCAGGGTCGAAAGGCGCCTTTTTGTAGAAGAAGAACAAGTTGCGTCCCGAAAAGGACAGTTGTGCCCGCTTGAGGACTTTGGTCTTTTCCATCCAGGCAGCAGGCAGTTGGTAGCCCACGGACAGCTCACGCAGCCTGATGTTCGTGGCATCATACATATAATATTCCGTCACCCCGGCCCGTCCGCCTACAACATTCTTATAAAATCCTTTCACATTATCTATCCGGTTACCTTCAAGCATTACATAACCTTTGTCTCTGGCCCGGGCCGTGACTTCAGAAACGCCATACATATCCATATCCGCCTGCGTCTGGGACAAAATATCGCCTCCAAAGCGACAATCCACCAGAAAATAGAAAGAAAAATTCTTGTAAGACAGCATATGATTCCAGCCCAGCATCAGTTTTGGATTGGCATTGCCCACTTTCACCGTATTGCCATCACCTTCCACCAAAGGCATGCCGGTATTGTCTCCTTCCGTGCCGTAAACGATATTGCCCGCATCGTCACGTACAAAAGCTTTTCCGTAGATGTCACCGATAGAGCCCCCTTTCACCAATTTCATGGCATAACTGGACGAGAAGCTGGTAGGACCGTAAAGAAACTCCTTCAGCGCTTCGTGCAGTGAAATTATCTTGTTGCGGTTGGTGGAGAAGTTCACCTCTGTTTTCCACTTGAAATGGTTTGTCAGCAAAGGAACGGCATCCAATGAAATCTCCCACCCCACATTCTGTATATCACCCGCATTGACATAACGGTAGGCATATTTATCGCCCGACAGAGTAGGAAGCTTGAAGAACTGGTTCCGGGTATTCGTCTTATAGAAAGTGGCATTCAAACCAATGCGGTTCTTTAAAAAACGCGCTTCTATACCCGCCTCAAAGGAGTGCGTCATCTCCGGTTCCATATCCTTGAACGGCGCGGCATCACTTGCCAGGAACTCTCCGCCCGCCGTGATATGCGAGGAAGGATTTGTGATGAACATGGGAATATCATTGCCCACCATGCTGTATGCCCCCCTTATCTTTGCCAGTGACACCCATTGGGGTAAAGTCATCAGCTTATTGAATATCAGCGAAAATCCCACGGAGGGATAGAAGAACCCGCTTTTCTCATGAGATGTATAAGCCAGCGTGGAAGACCAGTCATTACGGGCCGACAAATCAAGATAGACAAACTCGTTGTAGCCCAGTTGTGCCGTCGCAAACAAGGACTGCAATTGGCGCCGCGCATCAATCTTCTGGTCCAGCCCGGCAGAACCATTCATGATGATATTGGCCAGATTGAACACATTGGCATATTTCAGCGAAGCTGTTTTAGAGTCATAGCGGGTGGAGTTCACAGTCTTGTCATTGATACTGACACCGAGCGCCGCGTTGAGAGAGAATGCATCCCACTGCTTTTTCATCATCAGTATGGCGTCTCCGTAATATTGGGTTTCCTGATAGTCCATCTCGATATAACGCCCATTGGCTCCCGCCAACGCCGGAGCGGTAGAGGCATAGAACTGCTGGCGCACCTTGTCGTTAATATAGTCTACATTGCCACGGGCCTGCAGGCTTAACCAATCGTTTATCTTCAGATTGGCGGATAAGGAGACTATGACATGCATGCGGTTCTCCTTGCTCAATATGCGATTGGTAATCCAGTAGGGATTCTGCTCAAAATCCTCGTAGGAGGTATGCCAATTCTGTATGTTCAAGTTTCTACCCTCATCATAAACCTCGAAGTTCTCCTTATAATAAGCAATATCCTCACCCCGTGGAAAACGGTAGAGCCCCACCAAAGGATTCATGTAGAAACCACCCACGGTAGGCTTGTTCTTCACCACCTGGCGCATCAGGTTCATACTGCCATCTAACTTCAGACGGGAATTCAATAGAACGGAAGTCTCTCTGAAAGTGAGGTTGTGCTTCGAAAGGTTATGTTTCCCAATGATGCCATGCCCCGTAGTATTAGCATAGGAGAAATAGTTCTGCAACTTCTCATTGCCGTGACTCAAGGAGATGGAAGTTATGGAGGTGACACCAGTAGAGAAGAAGTCTCTCAGATTATCGTATTCGGGAAGGTTTGCCCGTTCTCCCCAACTGTCCACACCGTCACTTACTCCATAGCGGTTCTGCATCTTGGGTAGCGCAAAAGCATTGTCGAACATTAGGCTCGTCGAGAAAGAAACACTGCGCTGCCCGTGCGACTGCCCCTTCTTTGTAGTAATCAGTATCACCCCATTGGCGGCCTGACTACCATACAAAGCTGCCGCTGGAGCTCCTTTCAGGATACTGATACTCTCTATATCCTCAGGATTCAGATTGGAAATGCCATCTCCTCCGTCACGGTTGCCGGCATTGGCCGTTCCACCTATGGCAGAGTATGCTTGCTCGGAAGTGGAGTTCAGAATGGGAACACCGTCTATCACATACAGCGGTTGGTTGTCACTCGCCACCGAGCGGATTCCACGGATACTGACTTTGGCTGAGGCTCCCAGACCGGAAGAAACCTGATTAACACGCACACCTGCCGACTTGCCGGTCAACGAAGTAATTAAGTTGGGCATTTTTACTCGCGTCAACTCCTCGTTTTTTATTAAATCTGTGGCGTAAGAAAGAGAATTTTCTTTCTTTTCGATACCCAAAGCGGTAACAATAACGTTATCCAGCTCTATCATATCTTCTCTTAGCGTGATATGAAAGGTCGAACGTCCTTCCACCTCAATATCCTGGGAAATGTAGCCGATAAACGAAACACGAAGCACTGCATTATCGGCAACCACCAGAGTGAATTTTCCTTCCGAATCCGCTATCGCACCATTGGCAGTTTCTTTCTCTTGAATAGTGGCACCGGCCAGCGGAAACCCGCTTTCATCCAGCACACGGCCACTTATCGTCACTTTAGAAAGCTGTATTTCAGAATGTCCCGGACGCTGCATACGCTCCATAAAATCCTCCGGGCAATCCGTCCATCCTATAGAAAACAGCCCTAAAATTAACGTATATAATGTAGTATATTTCATTGCATTAAATTGCCAATTACTTGCAAACTTAAGTATTTTCTCCGAATAAAAAAAGCCATAAAATCTGAGAAAAGAAACTTTTAAAATGAAAAACAGCGAAGAACTTTTGTTTATTGTGGAATATTATGTATATTAGGGGCATGTATAGCAATATAGATCTATTCAAGATAGAAACAAACCATGTGGTTCCTGCCCGGGGAAAGGTCTTGATTTCCGAACCCTTTTTGTGTGACCATATGTTTGGGCGATCCGTCATTCTACTGGTGGACCATACACATGACGGCACAATGGGACTGGTTCTGAACAAACCGCTCCCCCTATTCTTGAATGATGTGCTGAAAGACTTCGACTGCCCGGAAAACATACCTATCTATAAAGGAGGACCGCTCAGCACAGATACGTTGTTCTATCTACACACGCTCAAGGGCATTACCAGAGCATTGCCCATCGGCAAAGGCTTCTACCTGAACGGTGATTTTGAAGCCATTAAAGACTACATCATGCAGGGAAATCCCGTTAAAGGCAGAATCAGATTTTTTTTGGGGTACTCCGGCTGGGAGTACGAACAGCTGGGCCGGGAAATTGAAGAAAACACCTGGCTGGTAGGCAAAGAAAACATCAGTTCGCTAATGGACGAGGCGGCCAGCGGCACACTCTGGAAGAAGGCATTGTGCAAGCTGGGAGCAAAATATGAAATATGGTCGCGCTTCCCCCAGATTCCAACGTTCAATTAGTGCTGCGGAGAAGTTGCAACAGTACGACATCCTTATAGCACCCTCCTACGCGCCACCACTCCCTCAAAAGCCCACAACGCACAAAACCGCAGGATTCAAAAAGGCGGATACTTGCCTCATTATCCACCGAGATATGGACTATCAACTGTTTCAGATACAAGAAACTGAAAACATAGTCGCACAGCAAACGCAGCGCTTCCTTGGCATAACCATTGCCCTGATACTCCTTCCGTATGGCAATACCCACCTCTCCCCGGGCATGCATGGGAGAAAACTCTGTAATATCGATAGTGCCTATCACCGCATCATCCTCTACACGTATAATCATCATACGCAGCTGGCGGTCGGCAAACATATCGCATTCGGAATTCTCAATATATTGTTTCAAGACAAATCTGGAATAGGGCACGGTGAAGTTCGTCACATCCCAAGTCTGGGAATCATTCTCCATGGCATACATCACTTCCAGGTCTTCCGGCTCCATAGCACGGAGACGCACCCTTTCATTGCAGAAATAGGATTTATTCATATTTTCCAGTCGGTTACATTTCTTCTTTATTGATATGCAGTTCTTTACGCAGGCGTCCCTCACCCGGCAGGCAGAACAGAGAAGCCGTCAGTCCTATCAGTGCGCACAGTACACCCGTACTGCTCAACACTATATAATAGGTGAAAAAGCCTGCAAGCACCGGTATGGCAAGCAATGCCAGCCGCACGCCACTCCACAACGCATAGAGGCGGAGGGCTTCGGGAAGCGTCACTACATCTATTTTCCTGATCAATACCCATGAAAAGAGTTTCAGGGATACGGGCACGCAAGAGGCAGCCAGCAGAATGGTTATCGTCTCGGCCATATAGGTGGCACGTACATCTCCGGCATACATACCTACCCATTCGCCTCCGGTTTCTCCAAGCAGGACGAGCAGGATGGGAAGCATCCAGAAATAGGCAAAAGTTGTTCGGACACGCGCTGCGGTCTTCTTTATTTGTTCTTCCATTTAGTAAATTGATAGTGGATAATGAATAATTGATAATGGCCCCAAACAATCAGGCAGTTCCGGAAAATGGAGTGCGGTTCACAATACTGCGTCCCAGAGTCACTTCATCCGTATACTCCAATTCGTCACCGATGGAAATGCCACGGGCTATGACGGAGAGCTTCACGCCCAGTTTTTCCAGCTTGCGGTAGATATAAAAGTTGGTGGTATCTCCCTCCATCGTCGTGCTCAGCGCAAGAATCACTTCATTGATGCCGCCGGCGGCTACCCGCCGCACAAGGCTTTCTATCTGCAAGTCTCCGGGGCCAATGCCATCCATCGGCGAGATGACGCCTCCCAGCACGTGATACAAACCACGGAACTGTTGTGTGGCTTCCACAGCCATCACATCGCGGATGTTCTCTACCACACAAACCACAGAGGCGTCCCGTTGCGGACTGGAACAGATACGGCACGTCTCCGTATCTGATATATTATGGCATACCTTGCAATATTTCACTTCATGCTTCAGCGTCACGATGGCATTGCCGAACGCTTCCACCACTGCCGTATCCTGGCGGAGCAGGTGAAGAACCAGCCTCATAGCCGTCTTGCGTCCCACTCCGGGCAACTTGGCAAACTCATTTACCGCCTTCTCCAATAATGTAGAGGGAAACTGTCCATTCATACTTAAAATTCTCCTATTGGCCACAAAGATAGTGCAAACCGAATGCAGAATAAAATGAACTCGTTCATTTTTTATGCTGAGGTGCAGCCTATCTTCGCTTTCTGGGCAAAGATAGTGCAAACTTATGAAATTAGTGCTACCTTTGCCACACGTAAAACCCCAAAAAGGCAATAAAATGGATATTACAAACGCTGAATTCGTCATCAGTAACACAGACGTGCGGAAATGCCCCACCGGTACATTTCCCGAATATGCTTTCATCGGACGCTCCAACGTAGGAAAATCCAGTCTCATCAATATGCTGACCGGGAGAAAAGGGCTCGCCATGACCTCTGCCACACCGGGAAAGACCATGCTCATCAACCATTTCCTCATCAACAAGAGCTGGTACATTGTAGACCTTCCGGGATACGGCTACGCCAAACGGGGACAGAAAGGGCAGGAACAAATCAAACGTATTATAGAAAGTTATATACTGCAACGCGAACAGATGACTTGTCTGTTTGTTCTTATAGATAGCCGGCTGGCTCCCCAAGCCATCGACCTCGAGTTTACGGAATGGCTGGGCGAGAACGGTGTACCCTTTGCCATCGTCTTCACAAAGGCCGACAAACTGAAAGGCGGCAGACTGAACACCCACATCAACGAATACCTGGAACAGTTGAAGGAACAATGGGAAGAGCTGCCCCCCTACTTCATCACCTCTTCTGAAAACCGCATGGGACGGAAAGAACTGCTGGACTATATCGAAAGTATCAACAAAAGCCTGAATAGCAAACAATAGAAATAAGTAAAATGAAAAGATTAGTTTTTTGGCAACTGTTTGTTGCCGCACTACTGCTGACCAGCAATAGTCATGCACAATCCATCAAGGATTTGTTCAACAAAGAAAATATAGAGAAGGCGGTAAATGCCGTGACCGGCAAGTCAACAGCGGATATGACCGGCACTTGGTCGTATACCGGCTCCGCCATTGAATTCGAATCGGACAACCTGCTGCAGAAAGCCGGCGGTGCCGTTGCCGCCACAGCCGCAGAAAAGAAACTGGACGAACAGCTTGCCAAAGTAGGCATCAAAGCCGGGCAAATGTCATTCACATTCAACGCCGACAGCACATTCAGCGCCAAAGTAGGGCAAAAGAGCATGAAGGGAAGCTACTCCTACGATGCATCCACCCAAAAGGTCAACTTGAAATTCGCCAAGCTGATAGGTATGAATGCCAAGGTCAACGCTACCTCCACAACTATGGACCTGCTGTTCGAATCGGACAAGCTACTGAAACTGATAACCTTCCTCTCCAGCAAAAGCAGCAACTCCACTCTGAAGAGTATCGGCTCGCTGGCCAACAGCTACGACGGAATGATGCTCGGATTCTCATTACAGAAACTGTAACAACAACTTCCATACAACAAAAAAATCCCGCAAGCACCGAACAATGCTTGCGGGATTTTTTTATCTGAAAAGAGCGGAAAACGAGACTCGAACTCGCGACCCTAACCTTGGCAAGGTTATGCTCTACCAACTGAGCTATTTCCGCATGGGATGACTCTCCTTTTTTGAGGAGTAAAGTGCCCAGAACAGGACTCGAACCTGCATGCCTCTCGACACACGCACCTGAAACGTGCGCGTCTACCAATTCCGCCACCTGGGCATAAGTCATCTTCAATATATCTGAAAGAGCGGAAAACGAGACTCGAACTCGCGACCCTAACCTTGGCAAGGTTATGCTCTACCAACTGAGCTATTTCCGCAATGTATAAAAGCGTGAAGAGAAGGAGACTCGAACTCCCACGACATAATTGTCACTACCCCCTCAAAGTAGCGCGTCTACCAATTCCGCCACCTCTCCAACTTACTTTCAACAATTCAAAGAACCGACTGCTTTACCTTGGTGCCCAGAACAGGACTCGAACCTGCATGCCTCTCGACACACGCACCTGAAACGTGCGCGTCTACCAATTCCGCCACCTGGGCATAGGTAATTGCAATCTAAACTGCGTTGAGCGGAAAACGAGACTCGAACTCGCGACCCTAACCTTGGCAAGGTTATGCTCTACCAACTGAGCTATTTCCGCGATTGCGGATGCAAAGGTAGATATTTTCCTTAAACCTGCAAACATTCCGCAGACTTTTTTCACACAGAAAAGTGTACATTTTCGCCAGGCATACAAGCAGACTTTTGATTATCAACTCATTCGGCCACGATAATCTTCATAAGAAAATTGCTTGAAAACTTCAGCTTTTCCTTCTTTTGTCCACATTGCAATGGCCGGATGGTGAATTCCATTGAACATATTCGTCTTTACAGTGGTGTAATGTATCATGTCCTCAAAGACGATTCTCTCCCCTATCTGCAGCTCATGGTCGAAACTCCACAGTCCCATATAGTCGCCGCTTAGGCAGGAGTTTCCTCCAAGACGATAGACATAAGGACCCGCATCACCCATCTCCGCTCCACGCACTGCAGGCTGATAGGGCATCTCCAGGCAATCCGGCATGTGGCACGTAAAGCTAACGTTGAGAATGGCAGTACGAATGCCGCGGTTTTCCACGATGTCCACTATCTCCGAGCTCAGCACACCGGTCTGCCAAGTGAAAGCGGAACCGGGCTCAAGAATGATTTGAAGATGCGAATAGCGTCCCTTCAAGCCCTGCAACAGACGGACAAGATGCTCTACATCATAATCCTTACGCGTCATCAGATGCCCGCCTCCTAAATTCAACCACTTAATCTGTGAGAACCAGCGGGAGAATTTTCCTTCCAAGTGCTCCAATGTGTGTTCCAGTTCGTAGGAAGAAGACTCGCAATGACAATGACAGTGAAAACCTTCAATACCCACCGGAAGTTCTTCGGGAAGCGGGTCGGCCATTACACCGAAGCGAGTACCGGGTGCGCAGGGATTATAAAGCTCCGTTTCCACCTCAGAGTATTCGGGATTGATACGGATACCGCAGGAAATGCCGCTTCCCTCCGCCACCACTACCGGATAAAAGCGGTGGAACTGCGAAAGCGAATTGAAAGTGATATGGCTGCTGCACCGCATTATCTCCGGAAAATCGGCCTCGGTATAGGCAGGCGAGTACGTATGTGCCTTACTTCCGAACTCCTCCAATGCCAGACGGGCTTCGTAGACGGAACTTGCCGTAGAGTGGTCTATATACTCCCTGAAAATGGGAAAGGAACGCCACATGGCAAATGATTTGAAAGCGAGGATTATCTCCACACCTGCGCGGTCGGCCACACTTTTTATCAGTGCGAGGTTCTTTCTCAGCAATCCTTCTTCCATAATATAGCAGGGAGAAGGGAAAAGGGAAAAGTCTTTATTTGTCATTCTTCTATCTATATTTACTATTCTAAATTGTCCGTATGTATCGTTCTAACTGTCTTTTTTTAAGATACCACGGTCCTACACTTATACCATCATCCTCTTACAAATATCCCGTTTTTGTGTGAGACAAAAGATGCGACTATCCTATGACAGCACTTTGAAACGCGCGAAGCGCAGCAAAAGTTGTTTGTCTCCCGCATTCTTGAAGCGGATGGTGGCTTTCGCATTGTCTCCTTCGCCCTCCACTTTCAAAACTTCACCCAGGCCGAAACGTTCGTGCTCTATCAGTTGTCCCTGCTGTACACAGTTGGCAGACCCGCCGGCAGAAGGCGATGTACTTGCCGTATTTGCAGAAGGCGCCACCCGTTTCAAATTACGTGGAACGGTCGGCGCAATAATCTGCTGTTTCGGTCGTACAGACACACGTTCTTTTCCTCCATACGGAGCATCTTCCCTATCAGGCGCAAAGCCTCTGGCGTTCTCCCTGCGGAAAGCGGCGGCTTCCTCCTCTACCCTGCGGAACATTCCCGCATCCTGAGGCAGACGCAGGAAACGTATATCTATATCCTTCAGGAAACGGCTGGGACTGCCGAACTCCATCTTGCCATACCGGAAACGTGTCTTTGCATACGACAGGAAACAGTGTTCTTCGGCACGTGTGATGGCTACATAAAACAGCCGCCGTTCTTCCTCCAATGCCCGGGGAGAGTCACCCACCATGCCGCTGGGAAAAAGATTCTCCTCCATCCCCACTACAAACACATTCTTGAACTCCAATCCCTTGGCCGAATGTACAGTCATCAGGGTTATCTTCTCATCGTCCCCATCCTTATCCGAATCCTGGTCGGTAAGAAGGGAAACTTCCGAAAGGAAGTCACCCAACAACACGTTCGGTTTTCCTTCCTCCTGCCGTTGGGCACAAAAATCACTCATACCGTTCACCAGCTCCTCTATATTCTCCTTACGGCTCAGATTCTCGGGAGAGTTGTCCTGACACACATCATTGATGATGCCCGATTGGCGGATAATGTCGGCACCAATCTCATAGGCATTCTTCTCCGCAGCATCTGTGATAAAGGCGGATATAAGTTCGCGGAATGCCTGTAACTTTCCCACCGTACCTTTATTGAAGTTCAAGCCATACGCCAACGGCTCACAAAGCACAGTCCACAAACTGACATTGTGCCCGGTGGCGGCAGCAATGATTTTTCCCACTGTCGTATCTCCGATACCCCGTGCAGGATAATTGATAATACGTTTGAAAGCCTCTTCATCATTGGGATTCACTATCAGACGGAAGTAAGCGATAACATCTTTGATTTCCTTGCGTTGATAGAACGACAAGCCTCCATAAATACGGTAAGGCATACTGCGTTTGCGCATGGCTTCCTCAAAGATACGGCTCTGTGCATTGGTACGGTAGAGTATCGCAAAATCAGAGTAGGCATAGCGCTTTTCACGCCGCAGTTCAGCTATCTTATTCACCACAATATCCCCTTCTTCCACATCACTGTATGCCTGGTACACACCAATGGCCTCTCCCTTCTCCTTTTCCGAGAACACTTCCTTGCGTATCTGCCACTGGTTCTTTTCTATCAGGCTGTTGGCCGCGCGGACAATGGTCTGGGTGGAACGGTAATTCTGCTCCAGCTTGAAGACCTTCGTATCGGGATATACTTTCGTAAAGTAGAGAATATTGTCAATATCGGCACCACGGAAGGAGTAAATACTCTGTGCATCATCCCCCACCACACAGACATGCTGATGGTTCTTGGCAAGTTGCAGCACGATGCTGTGCTGTGCAAAATTGGTATCCTGATACTCATCCACCAGAATGTAACGGAACTGCTCCTGATAACGTGCCAACACCTCGGGGTGGTCTCGGAACAGCAGGAATGTGTAGAACAGCAAATCGTCGAAGTCCATCGCATCCGCCCGCCGGCAACGCTCCCAATATCTCTGGTAGATGTCGCGAAGCGCCGGAACCTTGGCAGCACGGTCTCCTTCGTAAGCCTCCTTGTTGTTGGCATAGCCTGCCGGAGAAACCAGATGATTCTTGGCATTCGAGATACGCGCCTGCACCATCCCCGGCTTGTACACTTTCTCATCCAGCCCCATTTCCTTGATAATGGAACGTATCAAGCTTTTACTGTCCGCCGTATCGTAAATGGTAAACTGCGAAGTGAAGCCGATATGCCCGGCCTCGACATGCAGAATGCGCAGGAACATGGAGTGAAAGGTTCCCATCCACAGATGGCGCGCCCTCTCCGGCCCCATCTGACGGGCTATACGCTCCTTCATTTCGCGCGCCGCCTTGTTGGTAAAGGTCAATGCCAGAATGTTCCAAGGCTGGTAGCCATTCTCCAGCAGATAAGCAATCTTGTAGGTCAGCACGCGCGTCTTTCCCGAACCGGCACCGGCTATCACCAGTGACGGACCGTCATTGTATAACACCGCGTTCCGTTGTCCTTCGTTCAGTTCCTCTATATAATCGGGCATATCCGTATAATCTTAAAATGATGATATTTTTCCTTCCTTTGTTTTTACGGAGGCAAAGATAAAAAAAGCTTCGGAGACGTACGAACATTTCTATAGGTTATAGTGTTTATATAGTAAAGTTCCAAAATTAAATAATTGAAACTTATGAATACAATATTAACGATTTTAATGATAACAGTTATGACTTACGAAATGCCAAAACTTCCCTACACTAACAATGCACTGGAACCTGTAATCAGTCAGCAAACCATAGATTACCACTACGGTAAACATCTGCAAACCTACGTGAACAACCTCAACAACCTCGTTCCGGGAACGGAATTTGAAGGCAAAGACCTGGTAACCATTGTTGCCACAGCACCGGACGGTGCCATCTTCAACAATGCAGGACAAGTGTTGAACCACACATTATACTTCTTACAGTTTGCTCCGAAGCCTGCCCACAGCGAGCCTACCGGCAAGCTGGCAGAAGCCATCAAACGCGACTTCGGCAGCTTTGAGAATTTCAAGAAGGAATTCAACGCGGCAGCTGTCGGCTTGTTCGGCTCCGGATGGGCTTGGTTGTCTGCCGACAAGAACGGCAAACTCCACATCACCAAAGAAGCCAACGGTAGCAATCCGGTACGCGCCGGTCTTGTTCCGCTACTCGGATTCGACGTGTGGGAACATGCCTACTATCTTGATTACCAGAACCGCCGTGCCGACCATGTGAACGAACTGTGGAGCATCATCGACTGGGATGTAGTAGGTAAAAGACTGAAATAAGCAACAAGGTCCCACTAAACATGTTAATGACGCATTCTTGAGCAACTAAGATTCAAGAATGCGTTTTCTTGTTTAAAATAGCCATCTAACATATTTTAAAGAAATTCTTTGGCTTCTACCATAAGTATTCATTAACTTTGCTAAACTTAAAAGTTAAACAAAAGAAATGAAACTCATCGTAGTAACAGCACCCACATTTTTTGTGGAAGAAGACAAGATTATCACGGCACTATTCGAAGAGGGGCTGGATATTCTACATCTGAGGAAGCCGGAAACTCCCGCCATGTATTCAGAACGGCTTTTAACGCTGATACCCGAAAAATACCATAAGCGCATCATTACCCATGAGCACTTCTACCTGCAGGAAGAGTTCAGCCTGATGGGGATTCATCTAAACACCCGCAATTCCAAAGAGCCCCACGACTATTCGGGCCACATCAGTTGCACCTGCCATTCACTGGACGAAGTGCAGAACAAGAAGCATTTCTATGACTATCTGTTCCTAAGCCCGATATATAATTGCATCACAAAGTCCGGAGTCACGTCCGGCTTCACAGCCGAAGAGTTGCGGCAAGCAGGAAAAAGTAAGGTCATAGACAGTAGAGTCATGGCTTTGGGAGGCATTACTCCCGACAACATACTGGAGATTAAGGATTACGGATTCGGTGGTGCCGTTGTAATGGGTGACTTATGGAATAAATTCAATGCCTGCACCGACCGCGATTATCTGGAAGTAATCCGCCACTTCAAGAAGTTGAAGAAAATGGCTGATTGAGCCTTCTTGGACTGGCAAATCAAAATTTACCGTACTCTTTGTATTCAATACCGGCAGGCAACGTGAAATAGAAGGTGGAGCCTTCCCCTTTCTTAGACTCCACACCGATACCTCCCCCATAGTGCTCCACAATAGATTTGGTGATGGAAAGCCCCAACCCCGTACCTTTGATATTGTAGTTCATCTTCACAAACCGTTCAAAGATGGCATGTCTTCCCACTTCATCGATACCACAGCCTGTATCTGCCACATAAAAATAGAAGTTATGGTTGCTCAATCTCCTGCAACCGATTTTCACACTGCCCATCTCCGTAAACTTCAAGGCGTTCCTCACCAAGTTACCTATGACTTGGGCAAAACGCACGCGGTCTACCACCAAACGGCATTGAGGCAGCCGTTCTACAAACTCCACCTGAATGCCCGTGGGATGCGAGCGCATATTCTCCGTCGTACAGACTTCATCAATCAGCGCGTTTACATCCACTTCTCCATCGTTATATTCCAGAGTATTTGCCTCAATCTTCGAATAGTCCAGCAAGTCATTGACCAGTTGCAGCAGCGAGTCCTTGTTATCATTAATCTCCTTCAGAAAAGCCATACGGGTTTCTCTGTCCAAATTATCCATTTCGGCAAGCATAGTTGTAAAGCCTACAATGGCATTCAAAGGAGTACGAATTTCGTGAGTCATATTAGCGATGAAAGCATTCTTCAGCTGGTTGGATTCTTCGGCAACCTCATTGATGCGCTGCAACGTCTTCAACCTTTTGCTCTTGCTGATGGAAATGATTATCATGATGACCAAAAGCAGAATGACAATTATCCCAAAACTATATACCAATGCTTCATTATTCTGATAGAAGTCATTCGTCCAAACATCGTATGCTGCCGTAATTGTCAATATCATCGTTTTTTGCTTGCTTATTGGAAACTATAAAATTATGGGAAGCAAATATACTAAAGAAAATACAAATAAATTAATAGAAACTACAGTTTTTTCCAACAAAATGGGCCGCATGCCATTACCAAGTAAAGCATGCAGCCCATAAATGTCATTATTCAGTATTATTGAAATCAGCCTTCAATGGCAGCCTGCGCCGCAGCCAGACGTGCAATAGGCACACGGAACGGAGAACAGCTGACATAATTCAAGCCAACTTTGTGGCAGAACTTCACAGAAGAAGGCTCACCGCCATGTTCGCCGCAGATACCGCACTTCAAATCCGGACGGATAGCACGTCCCTTTTCAGTAGCCATGCGCACCAACTGTCCTACACCATTCTGGTCGAGTACCTGGAACGGGTCTACTTTCAGAATCTTCTTCTCCAGATAAATCGGGAGGAAGGAAGCGATATCGTCGCGTGAATAACCAAATGTCATCTGAGTCAAGTCGTTCGTACCGAATGAGAAGAACTCGGCAGAGGAAGCAATGCGGTCGGCAGTCAAGGCGGCACGCGGAATCTCAATCATTGTACCTACCTTGAAGTCGATGCTGTCACCCACTTCTTCAAACAGCTGGGCAGCCTCAGCACGAATCACTTCTTCCTGCTGCTTGAACTCATACAAGATACCGGTCAGAGGCACCATGATTTCAGGATGGGTTTCAACACCTTCCTTCTTCAATTCCAAAGCAGCACCCAGGATGGCACGCGTCTGCATCTGTGTAATTTCAGGATATGTATTTCCCAAACGGCAACCACGATGACCCAACATCGGATTATGCTCACAAAGTGCCTCAACACGTTGCTGGATATACTGGAGGCTCACGCCCATCGTATCTGCCATTTCCTGCTGTCCCTTCAGGTCATGGGGAACAAACTCATGCAAAGGAGGATCAAGCAGACGCACCGTCACCGGACAGCCTTCCATTGCTTTGAAAATTCCCTTGAAGTCAGCTTGCTGGTAGGGAAGAATCTTAGCCAAAGCCTTGCGGCGCCCTTCTGCATTTTCTGCCAGAATCATCTCGCGCATGGCTTTAATCTTCTCGCCTTCAAAGAACATGTGTTCCGTACGGCAAAGACCGATACCCACAGCGCCAAAATTACGTGCTACTGCGGCATCATGAGGAGTATCCGCATTGGTACGAACCTGCAGCTTCGTATATTTGTCTGCCAAATCCATCAGTTCCGCAAAGTCACCGGACAGCTCAGCCGCTTTTGTCTCCACCTTGTCTTTATATACTTCACCGGTGCTTCCGTTCAAGGAGATATAGTCACCTTCTTTCAACAGTACACCATCCACTTCCACTGTACGCGCCTTGTAGTCGATGTTCAAGGCACCTGCACCGGACACACAGCACTTACCCATACCACGGGCAACCACTGCCGCATGCGAAGTCATACCACCGCGGGCAGTCAGGATACCTTCGGCAACTGCCATACCTGCCAAATCTTCCGGAGAAGTCTCGATACGTACCATCACCACACGCTTGCCGGCAGCATGCCATTCGGCAGCATCATCGGCAAAGAATACGATTTGTCCCGTAGCGGCACCCGGAGAAGCGGGAAGACCACGGGTCAATACCTTGGCTTGCTTCAGCGCTGTCTTGTCAAATACCGGGTGGAGCAATTCGTCCAACTTATTGGGCTCGCAACGCATCAATGCGGTTTTTTCGTCAATCATACCTTGATGCAGCAAATCTACGGCAATCTTCACCATAGCGGCACCGGTACGCTTACCATTACGGGTCTGGAGAAACCAGAGTTTACCCTCTTGTACGGTAAACTCCATATCCTGCATATCACGGTAGTGGTTTTCGAGCTTCGTCTGCAAAGCATCCAATTCTTTATAGATTTCCGGCATAGCCTCCTCCATGGAAGGATACTTGCTGGCACGTTCTTCTTCGCTTACACCGGCCAATTCAGCCCAACGTTGAGAACCGATTTTTGTAATCTGTTGCGGAGTACGGATACCGGCAACCACGTCTTCGCCTTGTGCATTAATCAAATACTCACCGTTGAAAAGGTCTTCACCGGTAGCAGCATCGCGGCTGAAGCAAACACCCGTAGCAGAGCTCTCGCCCATATTACCGAATACCATAGCCTGAACGCTTACGGCAGTACCCCATTCGTCAGGAATTCCCTCCATCTTACGATACAAGATGGCGCGTTCGTTCATCCAGGAGTTGAATACGGCACAAACGGCACCCCACAACTGCTCGTAGGCACAAGTCGGGAAGTCTTTTCCGGTTTGTTCTTTCACCGCAGCCTTGAACTTCTTCACGAGTTCCTTAAGGTCTTCCACCTCAAGCTCGTTATCCAGCTTCACGCCTTTAGCATGTTTCACATCTTCTATAATAGCCTCGAACGGGTCTACATCTTCCTTGTTCACCGGCTTCATACCCAGCACCACGTCGCCATACATCTGCACGAAACGACGGTAAGAGTCCCATGCAAAGCGTGCATTGCCCGTCTTACGCGTCAGGCCTTCCACCACTTCGTCATTCAAGCCAAGATTCAGGATAGTGTCCATCATGCCCGGCATGGAAGCGCGTGCACCCGAACGAACGGAAACCAGCAACGGATTCTCCACATCACCGAATTTGGAACGCATCAGCGTCTCCACATGGGCAATGGCCTGTTCAACTTCGTTCTTCAACAGAGCAACGACTTTATCCTGCCCCATTTCATAATATTCCGTACAAACTTCTGTCGTTATTGTAAAGCCCGGAGGAACCGGAACCCCTATAAGGTTCATTTCTGCAAGGTTAGCACCTTTCCCACCCAAAAGGTTTCTCATATCGGCCTTTCCTTCTGCCTGGCCGTTACCAAAGGTATAAACTCTTTTTTTGTCCATAATATAAATTTAAAGTTTTTGATAGTGATTTCTCTTTTCTGTTCGCAAATCTAAGTATATTTCGCAGACTAGAAAACTTTTTCAGAAAAAACTTTATGCTAAAATGCAATTTCGACATTGCAATCTTTAATATTTCATTTCATAGAGAGAAATCCCGAAAAAATGTCTATTTTTGCCGAAGAATTTATTAGATTGGTGTAAAAGTGGCAAGAAAGAGAAAAGAACTTCCCCTACTGGAGAAGGTGACAATTACGGATGTGGCTGCCGAAGGAAAAGCCATCGCAAAAGTCAATGATTTGGTGATTTTCGTACCATATGTCGTCCCCGGCGATGTAGTTGACCTGCAAATTAAGAGAAAAAAGCATCATTATGCTGAAGCCGAGGCTGTGAAATTCCATGAATATTCGGCAGTACGGGCAGTTCCATTCTGCCAACATTATGGTGTATGCGGCGGTTGTAAATGGCAGGTTCTCCCCTATTCCGAGCAAATCAAGTATAAGCAAAAACAAGTAACGGACAACCTCACCCGCATCGGCAAAATCGAATTGCCGGAAATCTCTCCGATATTAGGTTCAGAAAAAGCTCAGTTCTACCGGAATAAACTGGAGTACACTTTTTCCAACAAACGTTGGCTGACGACAGAAGAGGTTCAGCAGAATGTAGTGTACGAACAGATGAATGCCGTAGGCTTCCATATTCCCAATGCTTTCGATAAAGTGCTTGCCATAGAAAAGTGCTGGTTGCAGGACGATATATCCAACTGCATCCGCAATGCGGTACGCGACTATGCCTACCAGCACAACTATTCCTTCATCAACCTGCGTACGCATGAAGGAATGCTACGCAATATGATTGTGCGTACCTCTACCACCGGCGAACTGATGGTAATCCTCATCTGCAAGATAGAGAAAGAGGAGGAAATGGCTCTGTTCAAGCAAATGCTGCAATACATAGCAGATACATTCCCCGAAATCACTTCCCTGCTATACATTATTAATAATAAGTGCAACGATACCATCACCGACCTCGAGGTACACACCTTCAAGGGAAAAGACCACATCTTCGAGGAAATGGAGGGACTGCGCTTCAAGGTAGGTCCCAAATCTTTCTATCAGACCAACTCCGAACAAGCCTACAACCTCTACAAAGTAGCGCGCAACTTTGCCGGACTGACCGGTAACGAGCTTGTTTATGACCTTTATACCGGCACGGGTACCATTGCCAATTTCGTATCCAAGCACGCACGCCAGGTAATCGGCATAGAATATGTGCCCGAAGCCATTGAAGACGCCAAGGTCAATGCCGAGATTAACGGAATTAAAAATACATTGTTCTTTGCCGGAGATATGAAAGACATGCTGACACAAGACTTCATCAACCAATACGGCCGTCCCGATGTCATCATCACCGACCCTCCCCGTGCCGGAATGCACCAGGATGTAGTGGATGTCATTCTGTTTGCCGAACCCAAACGCATCGTATACGTCAGCTGTAATCCGGCTACGCAGGCGCGCGACCTGCAACTGCTCGATGCGAAATATAAAGTGAAGGCCGTTCAACCGGTAGACATGTTCCCGCACACCCACCATGTGGAAAACGTAGTATTATTGGAATTAAAAGATTGAAAGTCCAAGTAGTTTTCAATCGTAAATTGTAAATTGTCTAATCGTAAATTAAAACCAGTCGTGGCAAAAGAAAAAATTACAGCAAGAGCCCGCACACAATATACGGACTACATGGTGAAGGAACCGATGGAGCTCATGGAGTTTCTGGCAGCTAAAATGCCGGACGCCAGCCGCACCAAGCTGAAATCATTGCTGAGCAAACGCATTATATATGTGGACAGCGTTATCACTACACAATACAATTTTCCCCTGAAACCGGGTATGAAAGTACAAATCAGCCGTGAGAAGGGACGTAAAGAGTTCAACCATAAACTGATGAAGATTGTATACGAGGATGCCTATATCATCGTGATAGAGAAGATGCAGGGTTTGCTGTCCGTCAACACTGACCGGCAAAAGGAACGTACCGCCTATACCATCTTGAATGAATACGTGCAACGCTCGGGCAAGCAGCACCGTGTACACATCGTGCACCGCCTGGACCGTGACACCTCCGGCTTGATGATGTTTGCCAAAGACGAGAAGACCCAACGTACACTACGCGATAACTGGCATGGCATTGTAACAGACCGGCGATACGTAGCCGTAGTGGTCGGCGAGATGGAAAAAGATGCAGGAACCGTGGTTTCTTGGTTGACAGACCGTAAGCTGTATGTATACTCCAGCCCGACAGATGACGGGGGACAAGAATCCATTACGCATTACCGTACCATCAAACGAGCCAATGGATACTCTCTCGTTGAACTGAACCTGGAAACGGGACGAAAAAACCAGATACGTGTACACATGCAGGATTTGGGGCATCCCATTATCGGCGACGGACGCTATGGACTGGAAGACGTAAATCCTATCGGACGCTTGGCCCTGCATGCTTTCAAACTCTGTTTCTATCATCCCGTCACGGGAGAGCTGATGCGGTTTGAAACACCTTATCCGGGAGAGTTCAAGAAATTGGTTTTGAAGAATAAGTAAAAAGCTGACATACAATAAAAAACGGAGCAATTGATTTGCTCCGTTTTTTATTGATAAGCATGTCGTCATTGCCGACGCATACGAAAAGGCTGTCCGTGAATATTATCTTGATATTCCCTCCAGCTATTATACCAAGTACCACTGAAAGAATAAGAATCAGCCATGGCTCCTTCAATGTAAGCCATGCTGCCATCATCATAGAATTCCAATTCCATCAGATTGTAAGCCCCACTAACCCAATTCCATCTGAAAAGCAAATAATTCGGGTCGCCATATGAACCAATAGTACCTTGGTTGCGCGCGTTAAAGGTCATAATCGTCCCCCTACCCCAAGTATATGCCCCGAAATCTATTTCTTCAGATGTATACCATTCACCGGGCAGATTATATTCCGTTTCTTCCTCACTATCACATGATGTCAATCCTAATACAAGGACAAACAACAATAACATTTTTGTGTATTTCAACATATTATTCATAAGCCATACTTTATTTATAATTAGCATCTACCATCATAACAACCACTCCATCCAGTTTACCGGATAAATAATGTTCGCGCACCCATACATTATCAAAGTACTTGATTTCACCGGCACCATAATTCAGAGTCAACCCCTCCATAGACTTATCCATCCATTTCCAAGTAAAAGTACGTGAAGTCGTTTCATAGGGACGGGACTCGCCTCCGCGATAATACTCCCAGATTTCCTGTCCAGAATTATCAGCCTTGGCAAACTTCAGCTGATGACTGCATAACACTTCAACTCCATCTTTGTTTTCCGTCTGATATTCTTCTATCCACGTCTTCCCACACAATTTGTCGTCGCTATTCTGCATGGTATAATATACATCATCCCCACAAGACGCCAGCCCAATCGTAAATACACACAACAGCAATATCTTCACATAATTCAAAGTCTTCATAAGTTATCGAGTTTAGTTAATACTTGTGGACAAACATACACAAAAAAAATGAAACACTTAATACTTAGCCTGGAATTTCTTGTAGAAGACAAGGAATAAAATAAATCCCATCAGTGCAAACGGTACGCCTGCCAATGCGGGATAACGGTATCCTCCACTCAAGGCAAGACCTCCGATATAGGCTCCGATAGCATTCCCCAAATTGAAGGCCATCTGCACACAAGCGCCTCCCAACATTTCTCCTCCAGGGGCCACACGAATCATCAACACCTGCTCCGGACTGGAGACGGCAAACAAACCTGCCGTACAGAGTGTCATCAATATTGCCGAACACCACGGATGGGGCGAGAGTAAAAATATCAATAATAAAATAACACATATCATCCCTTGCACCACCGTACCGACCTTCCCCGGAGTGTACCGGTCGGACATGCGCCCACTGACCAGATTGCCGACAACCATTCCGAATCCTGCCAGTACCATCAGCGCTGTAATGCTTTCCGCACTAAAACCGGAAACCTCGGTCAGCAACGGGGTGATGTAGCTATACCAGCAGAATACGCCACCGTTGCCCAAAGCCGTAGCTCCCAATATGAGCCACGGCGCCGGCTTCTTCAAAAAACGGAACTGTCCTTTAAATCCCGTGTCTTTCAGTCCTTCGACCTGCGGTACCCAACGCCAAATGTAGTACAATGTTATCAATCCCCAGGCACCTACCAGCAGAAACGTGGCACGCCAAGACAGTGTATGGCTCAACGAAGTACCCAACGGCACCCCAAACAGATTGGCCACAGTCATTCCCGCTATCATAATTGAAACCGCCTCCGAGCTTTTCCCCTTATCAGCCAATTTTCCCGCAACAATGGAAGCCACCCCAAAATAAGCGCCATGAGGAAGTCCGGAAACAAAACGTCCCAACAGCAAGACCCAATAATTGGGTGCCATAGACGCACAAATATTACCCACAATCATTAATGTCATCAAGACCAGCAGAATCTGCTTCAACGGACGTTTGCGGGCCAGGAGCAGCATGGGTGCACCAAAACAGACACCCAACGCATACGCAGAAATGAAATGACCGGCCACGGGAATGCTGATTCCCAAATCAGTAGCCACATAGGGCAAGATACCCATCATCGTAAATTCGGCAATCCCCAGCCCCAATGTACCGAATGCCAATGCAATAAGACTCTTCTTCATACCTTAAAAAAACAACCTATATTTTTTACCGGGCGCAAAGATAGTGACATTGCATTCTCCAAATAAAAAGGATACCGAATTATTTTCAGTATCCTTCTTCATTTTTTATCTTATATCAATTGTATACCCACCATTAAAGACTTCTCCCGGTATCAAGTGCTGCATCCAGTCCTTATTCTTATATTCACCTTTATAATGGGCACTGTCACAACGCCCGTACCACGGCTCGATGCAGACAAACGGAGCATTCTTGGCCGGAGGCGACCACAGCCCCACCACCGGAGTGTCGAAATACAGACTGAGATAGGGCTTCTTCTCCTTATTATATAATGTAACTTCTTTCACTTGACTGTTTTCCAGAATCAGGGCATCTTTATCAAAGGAGTGGATGTTCAAAGGCAGCAGGCCACCTGTCAACTCAAGTAAATATTCCTTATCCGGAGCGGCACATCCTTTCTCGGAGATAAGGATATAGTACAAACCTTCCGTCTTATCAAAGCCGAAATATCCACGGTCCGTTGTCTCCGCATCATAGTCCGGGTAATAGAAAGCCGGATGGGCCCCTATCTGGAAGTGCATTTCGCGTGTTCCGGTATTGATGACTTTCCAAAGCACTTCAATCTTCTTTCCCTCTATCCGATAGCCTATCTCAAGGCAAAACGGGAAAGGATATTTCTTGCGTGTTTCCTCACTGTCAACCAGTCGATAACGCACTTCATCTTCCAGTTCAAGCATCAATTCAAAATCCATATCGCGGGCAAAACCGTGTTGCGTCAATGCATAGGAAACGCCTTCGTGGCGGTATTCATTCTCCCAAACGCTGCCTACAATGGGAAAAAGCACCGGAGAATGCCGTTTCCAGAAAGCAGGGTCTGCCTGCCAAAGATATTCTTTTCCATCATGCAAGATACTGCATAACTCGGCTCCATGCGGTGAAACTTTAATTGTCAGTTCTGAATTAGAAAGTGTTTTCATATCATATATCATTTTGTTATTTTCTCATATAGTGTGGCATCTCTCCGGGTATTTCCATCGAAATCTCCACCAGGCCACCGACCACTCCGTCCTGCTTCCATGCCGTCTGATAAATCATTTTCTTGACACCGTTCTTCTCAATTGTGTAGGCATTCACTCCCCCCGTCTCCAGCAGTTCGCGTATCTTGGCTTGCGATTGCGGGTTGTGGCAATCAAAGAGATTCTTGCCTATCAGGTCACCGTGTTTGGCAAACGTACGGCATGCTTTCTCGTTCATATATAGGATGATTCCCTTTGTGTCGCATACAGTTACGGCACAGTTCATTTCATTGGCCCATTCGTACATAATTCTTTATTTTTAATTGGCTATTTTCTATGCACTTGAAATACATTTACAGAAAACTCTTCAAAGTCAAATGTCCTTTTCTCTATCGAATTATTATTGCATTAATCCTCCTTCTATGAAGAAAACGACTTCATTCAATCGTTCTTTATTCGATTCTTCATCTTTGAAAATAGCTGGAGTGAAGATTATCCTATCTTGAATCAGATTATCTACCAAATCCCACATGACTTCATGGTACAGCATCACCATTGCCACTTTTTCATTGTCAATACCATATTGGCTTGCTAAGGAGCCACAATTATTCTTTAGTTCCGCACTGATAGAGTTTACCAATTTTTCAGTTATTTGATGAAAGCGGTCTTGCCGTTTCTTTATAATAGGAAATAATACATCTCCATTATCATCTACCAGCCCATAAGGTTTTAACTGAGAAACGAGTTTGGCATCTGTTACTTTTCCGAACTGTGCTATTTCATCAGCACAATGGTCCATAATGTCGTTGTCAGGAGCAATGCCGCTATTGATGTAAGTCAAAATCAAATTCTGTTCTCCGAAACCATTCGTACCGCATGCAAAGCCATTTCTTGATTCGTATAATACCCAGTAACAGCCACTCCAGCTTGTATAATTGTCAACATCCTCAAACAAGACTAACTTTGTCCACATTTTTCCATCCAGAAGGTATGAAAAAACAAGTGAGAGTACATTGTTCTTGAATCCCATTTCACTGATATTTTGTGCCAATGATATAAAGTCTGCCTTTGTTTTGACATACATGGATTCAGCAATCTCCTTACTTAAGCTTCTTAGAGAATTGGTCTGTTCTTTGTCGAGAATGGGTATAGTAGCTTTCCATTTTCCTTTTGTTTTACTGACAAGTCCACCTACTTCCAATAACAATAATTGGCTATCAGAGCATTTAATACCCATTTCACGAAGTTCGGCTTGAGTACGTGGAGTCCGTAAATTGTATAGTATTTCCCAATTATTATCTGGCGTTACATAGTCTTCGGGCTGATGTCCGTTCACTGCAACAAACTGGGTTGCTTCCCATTCGCTATAAGGTCTTATCGATATTTGTGCTTTAATCATTGTGGTAACGGACAATAAGGTAAACAACAATAATAAGTCCGGATAATATTTCATATATCGCTTAATTTTAGTTTTGTTCATCATTCATGCACTTCTCTTATGTAACAAAGATAACGTTTTTTTCAATTCCTCTCTCAAACCTATAACAAAAAACTTCCCGACTACCAATAAAAAACTTCCTAACTACTAATAGTAAAGTTTGCAAGTATAGAGATAAAGAATTACCTTCGCCCTTGGGGATTTCTATCCCAAGCCTTGGGATAGAAATCCCCAACCTTGGCATACACATCCGCAACCTTGGGACAAACTCTGTAAGCCCCAATAAACAAACGAACCTCATAACAACGCTACCATCATGGCAGAATACAACATGCAGGAACTGAACCTGCCGGGAGAAGACGGCAAACGCATCCTCTACCCACGAATGAAACTATACGGGCAGGTGAACTTGGAAACCATCACCGAAAAGATAGCATACGCCTCATCCTTCACACGAGGAGACATCATCGGACTGATGCAAGCCATCACCGACGAAATAGCCTACCAAATGGGGCAAGGTTACTCCGTGAAGATTGACAACTTAGGAGTATTCACCCCTGCCCTCGGTCTGCGGCAAGACCGTGAACGGGAGACGGGCGAAGAAGGAGACACCAAGCGAAACGCCGTCAGCATCTGCCTGAAGGACATACATTTCAAGGTGGACAAAGAACTACTGTACCGTACCGCTCGCCATTGCCACCTGAAACGTTCCACCGACAAATTCCAACGCTCCTCACAAGTGTTTTCTCCGCAGGAACGGCTGGAACGGGCAAAAAAATACCTGGAAAAGAACAGCTTCATGACCCAAGCCGACTATTGCCAACTGACCGGCTTATTGAAGTCCGCCGCCTCCCGCGAGTTGCGCGAATGGATAGCCAATCCCGAATCGGGCATCGACTACAAAGGACGAGGAACACACAAGATTTATATTCTAAGGAAACCATAACCCACATCCATTGAAGTAACAAAAACAATGAAGATACTACATACCAGCGACTGGCACCTGGGACACACCCTCTACAACTACGACCGCACCGTCGAACAGCAGGCCTTCCTACGGCAACTCACCCGCATAGTAACCGAAGAGCAGCCCGACGCCATGGTGGTAAGCGGAGATATCTACCACTACTCCTCTCCCGCTGCCGCCACGCAGAAGATGTACACCGACGCCATGCTGAACATTCACCAAGCCTGCCCCGAAATGACCATCGTAGTCACCGCCGGAAACCACGACAGCAGCTCCAAATTGGAGATAGACAGCAACCTCTGGCAGCACTTCGGCTTGAACGTTGTGGGAAACATCGAACGTACAGCCGAGGAAGTGAATTTGGACAAGCACATCATCGAGATAAACAATGAAAAAAAGACAAAAGGCTACGTCATTGCCGTGCCCCACGTCTATCCGCAAAACTTCCCCCTGCTGGACACTGAAACACCGCGCGACCAACGGCAGGCACGCTTCTTCCAAGCACTGCTGGACGAAGTGAAGAAACGGAATACGGCACAGCTTCCCGTCGTCCTCATGGCCCATCTCTCCATTGAAGGCAGCGACCGTAGCGGGCACGATGAGAGTATCGGCGGAATAGAGTATGTTCCCCTCAGCGCTATGGGAGAAGGGTACGACTACCTGGCACTCGGACACATCCATTGCCCTCAGGACATCAAAGGCAGTCATCACCACGCACGCTATTGCGGCACTCCCCTCCCCGTCAGCTTCGACGAAACCTATCCGCACTCCGTCTCCATCATCGAGTTGGAGAAAGGGGCAGAGCCACAAATCAGTACAAGGGAAATTGAAAATCCGATTCCGCTCGTCACACTTCCCCATGACCCGACACCTTTCGAAGACGCCTTGAAACTGCTGGAAGAATATCCGGAAGAGAAACCTGCATACCTCCGTCTGAATGTGCTGACAAAAGGCTACCTGCCCCCCGACTGCAACGAAAAAGCCTCGAACGCCGCCAAAGGCAAGGCATGCAAATATTGCTACATCAAGACTACCCGAGAGCGGCAGGCCGACACTGACGAGAGCAAGCCTATCTCCATCCAAGAGATGCAGGAAATGTCTCCCCTGGAAATAGCCAGACTCTACTACCGCGAAACCGAAGGAGAAGAGATGGACCCAGAACTTTGCCAGCTGATGGAGACTGTCATGCAAAAAGTGAAAAGCAAGAACAACTCCTAATCATTTGTCCGGAACATGAAACTCCAGAAACTCACCATAAAGAACCTTGCCTCCATAGAAGATGCCGTCATCGACTTTGAGAACGGACCGCTAAGCGAGGAATCCCTTTTCCTTATCTGCGGTGAGACGGGTGCAGGGAAGACAACCATTCTCGACGCCATCTGCCTGGCACTCTACAACGAAACGCCCCGCATGGACCATGCCGAGAACGAAAAATACAAAGACCTGAGCCAGACTTTCTCTGCCAAAAAGGAAGATGTTGCCATCAACGACAGCAGGCAACTGATGCGCCGTAACACCAGTGAAGCATGGACGGAGCTGGAGTTTACCGGCTCGAACGAAACGCCCTACACCGCCCGATGGTACGTGGCACGGGCACACCGCAAGATTTCAGGAGCCGTGCAAGATGTGCGCTGGACACTGGAAAACAAGAAAAGCGGCGCACAGCTCAACAAAAAGAATGAGATAAAGGCAGAAATACAAGCTGCAGTGGGGTTGACCTTCGAACAATTCTGCCGCACCACCATGCTGGCGCAAGGCGACTTCACCAAGTTCCTGCAAAGCAAGGAAAGCGAAAAATCGGATATTCTGGAAAAGCTGACCGGTACAAGTATCTACTCCGAAATAGGTGCCGAAATATATGCCGCCACCAAGGAAAGACGGACGGAATACGAAAACCAGAACCGGAAGCTGGAAGGCATCCACATCCTGGCAGAAGAAGAAGTCTCCACAATCAAGGAAGCCATAGCCACGCAAAATGCCGGAGTCAAGGAAGCCAATGAGCAGAAAACCACCGCCCTCGCAAAAAGGGACTGGCTGAAAAAATACTCCGAACTCCTCCTCACCCGTGAACAGCAAAAGAAGATGTGGGAAGGGAAGCAAGCGCAACTGCAATCGGACGAATTCAAACAGAAAGAACTGCTGATTAAGGAATGGAACGCCACCGCCGATGCCCGCAACTGGCTCTCTACCTTGAAACAGCAGCAACAGCAACAACAACAGAACTATGCACAAGCCGGGATACTGAGAGCATCCTTTGCCCGGCTGGACGGAGGAAGCAAGTGGCTATGCGGTTTCCTGAAAGAGCAAGAAGACAAGCTGCATCGTGCCGAGAAGTACTTGCAAGAGCATTCGCCCTTACTGCCCATGTTCGAGCAAAGCCAATCCATCATTACCGGCCTAAAATCCGCACTCGATGCCCAAACACGCATCGGCACCTACAACGCGCACCTTGAAAGACTTGCCGCGCAACAACCCGTAAAAGTCAAGGAGCGTACCGACAAGGAAGCTGCCCTCACCCAGAAAGAACAAGAGAACCATACATTGCAAAACGAAATAAACCTCCGGAACAAGCAGCTTGAAACCATGGACCGCCCTGCCCTGCAAGACAAGAAAAACAAACTCGATGCCGGACGGGAGAACCTGCTGCAAGCATTGAGCGCCTTGTCTTTACTGGCTGAAACGGAAAGGACACTGAACGAGGCGAAGGAAAACGAAAAGGCTTTGAACGCCAAAGTGGAGGCGTGCCAAAAGCAATACGTCCTCCTGCAAACGGCATTCGACAGCAAGAAAACAAGTTATGATGACATCCGCACCCTCTACGACAAGCAAAAGGAAGCCGTAGAAGAGTGGGCAAAGGAAACACGCTCCCGGCTTGTCGTCGGGGATACTTGCCCCGTGTGCGGACAAGAAATAAAATCGCTTTGCAAAGATGAAGATTTCCAGTCTGTCCTTGCTCCCATACGCACCTCCCTGGAAACAAAAGAGAAAGAATACAAGGAAACCGAGCAGGCATTGAACAACAACCGGACAGAATCCAATACCTACGGAACGCTGGCAGAGAATGCCCGTCAGTCCACAGCAAGAGCGCTCCGGAGCTACAACCTTGCCCACACTGACGCACAGGCCAAATGCGCCCAATGCAACGGCGTCGGCCTCTCCACAACCACCGGCGAAACCCTGAAGAAGCTACTGGAAGAGAACAAGCTGGAAGCAGACAAACTGAACGAAAAGCTCACGGAAGTTCAAAAGCTCAGCGCACAAATCATAGCTCTGCAACGGCAAAAGGACGAATGCCAAAAACATGTGGACGCTGCACGCCAAGCCTTCAACTCTGCCGACAGAGTGCTGAATGAGCTGAAAAACAGCATCGTCAATTACGAGTCGCTCACCGCCAACGAAAAGGAGAACATACGTGCCACCATGGACCGCGTCACTCCCCACATCCTCTGGGAAGGATGGAACACGGAATGGGAGAACTCCCCCCTCTCCTTTATTGACCGCCTGACGCAAGCTACGCGCAACTACCGTCTGGCGCAGGAAAAACAAAGAGAACTGAAATCCGCCATTGCCCTTATCCACAAAGAGCTGGAAGGGATAAACATCAACAAGGAAAGCATCGATGCCGCATTCCCCGACTGGCGCAACGCACCTGCAGCAACACAGGAAATGGAAATCAAGGACCTGGGGATTGCCTGGAATAATCTGAATACACAAGCAAGCGGACTGAAACAAAGCATATCCTCCACCGCAGAACAAATGGCAAGGCTGCAAAAGGATTTAACCGGGTTCTATGCCGCCAACCCCACTCTCGACGAGGAGCGTATCACCGTCCTATCCGCTTGGTCCGGCTCCCGGATAGAAGCATTGCGTGCCTCATTGCAGACACTTAAAGAGGAAGAAGTAGCTGCATCGACCGCCTTTCATCTGGCCACCGGACAAGTGGAAGAGCACATCAGCCGGAAGCCCGAAATAGAAGAAAACGAGAACCTCGAAACCCTGGATGCACTCATCGCGAATCTCGAAGAAAAGATAACCGTCGGCAACCAATCCATCGGCCAGCAGAAGTTACGCCTGGAAGAAAACACCCGTAACATCGACCGGATAAAGGAAGAAAAGGAACGTGCCGACCGGTTACGCGAAGAGTATCTGAAGTGGGACCGCCTCTGCCGTCACTTCGGTGACGAACGGGGAAAGAACTTCCGCAACATAGCCCAGAGCTTCGTCTTGAAAGAACTGCTGGCAGGCGCCAATTTCTATCTGCAACGCTTGACCGACCGCTACGAACTGGAATGCCAGGCCGGTTCGCTCACCATCCTGCTGCGCGACTTCCATCAAGGAGGTGCGGCACGTCCGGCATGCACCTTATCGGGCGGCGAAAGCTTCCTAGTATCTCTGTCACTTGCCCTCGGACTTTCTTCCCTCAGCCGCCAGAGCCTCTCGGTAGACACACTGTTCATCGACGAAGGTTTCGGCACACTGAGCAGCGACTACCTGAACACCGTTATGGACACATTGGAAAAACTGCACCAGATGGGCGGCAAGAAGGTAGGCATCATCAGTCACGTGGAAGGACTGAAAGAGCGCATAAAGACCCAGATACAAGTACGGAGGATAGACAGTTCAAGAAGCGAAATAAAAGTGGTGAATACCCTCTAAGCTGGTATCGGGATAAAGAAAACGAATGTTTTTTCGGCTCTTGATAGTACAAGCACCTGCATTATTGTGTATTTTTGCAGTCTCATAAAAAAGAAAAGACAATGAAAAAGTTCATGAAAGGAGTCCGGTTTACTCCTAAAAACTATTCCGACGAAGTAGAAGCCAAAATTCAACATTATAAGAAAGAAGGATATAAACTGCCGATGCGAAGCGCACTCCGCACCGAGGAGCAGTTGGCCGGTATCCGCGCAAGCGCCAAAATCAACACGGTCCTGCTGGATTATCTCTCCGAGAACATTCGCGAAGGCATGTCCACAGCCGAAATTGACCATATGGTGTATTGCTTCACCACAGACCACGACGCCATCCCCGCCCCCTTCATGTACGAAGGCTTCCCCAAAAGTGTGTGCACCAGCATCAACGATGTAGTGTGCCACGGCATTCCCAGCACCAGGGAATTCCTGAAAAGCGGTGATATTGTAAATGTCGATGTATCCACCATTTACAAAGGTTACTTTGCCGACGCATCACGCATGTTCATGATTGGCGAAGTCAGCCCCGACATGCAGAGACTGGTACAGGTCACCAAAGAATGCCGTGACATAGGCATACAGACCGCACAGCCCTGGGCACGCCTCGGTGACGTAGGCGCCGCCATCCAGGAGCATGCGGAAAAGAACGGATACAGCGTGGTACGCGACCTCTGCGGACATGGCTGCGGCGTCAAGTTCCACGAAGAACCGGATGTGGAACACTTCGGCAAACGTGGTACGGGCATGCTGATAGTGCCGGGCATGACGTTCACCATCGAACCGATGATTAACATGGGAAGCTACGAAGTCTTTATCGACGAAGCCGACGGATGGACCGTCTGCACAGACGACGGACTGCCTTCTGCCCAATGGGAAAGCCAAATCCTGATTACTGAAGACGGAAACGAAATATTGACACAATAAGGCGGACACTTCAAAACACCTATGGAGATAGTATTACTGATTATAGGGATAATCATCGGAACCGTAGTCGGCTATCTGGCGGCAGACCGCAAGTCTGCCGCACTGAGGGCAGAAATCAGCGGGACAAAGAAGGAAATAGAATTATTGAAGCTGCAGAAGGAAGAAGCCGAAGCGTTGCACAAGCGCATGAACACCGAGTTCGAGAATCTCTCCAACCGTATCTTCCAGAGCAAAGCCGAAGACTTTACCAGGCTGAATACCGAACACCTGGGCAATCTGCTCCGCCCGCTGGGCGATAACCTGAAGGACTTCCGCCAAAAGGTGGAACAAGTATACAGCACCGAAGCCAAAGAACGCTTCTCGCTGGGTGAACGCATCAAGGAACTGGTGGAACTGAACAACCGCCTCAGCGAAGATGCCAACAACCTGACCCGTGCCCTGAAAGGAGACTCCAAAATGCAAGGCAACTGGGGCGAAATGATTCTGGAACGTTTGTTGCAAGCCTCCGGACTGATTGAAGGCGAACACTACTTCCGCCAGGAGTTTCTAAAAGACGAACGGGGCGAAGCCATCATCAACGAGGAAAGCGGGCAGAAGATGCAGCCCGACATCATCGTGAAATACCCCGACGAACGGGAAATGATTATCGACTCCAAAGTGTCGCTGACTGCCTATGCTGCCTACACCTCTGCCGAAAGCAAGGAGGAGCAGGCACACTTCCTGAAAGCACACCTGCAATCTGTCCGCTCCCACATCGACGAGCTCAGCCATAAAGACTACTCGCATTACGACGCCCAATCACCGGATTTCGTTATGATGTTCATCCCCACCGAAGGTGCCTACCTCCTCGCCATCCAAAGCGATGCCCACCTCTGGGAATATGCCTACAACAAAAAGGTGGTACTAATGAGCCCCACCAACCTGATTAGCGCCCTGCGCCTCTCGCTCGACCTTTGGAAGAAGGAGAACCAGGTAAAGAATGTGCAGGCCATCATCAAGCGCGGCACCATCTTATATGAAAAGATTGCAGGCTTTACCGACACCTTCCTCGGTATCGGCGACCGGCTGGCCAGCCTGCAAAGGGATTACGACAAAGCCTTCAACCAGCTCTCGGACGGTAACGGCAGCGTAGTGCGCCAAGCCGAAATGCTGAAAGGCATGAGCCTCACTCCCAAGAAACGCATTTCTCCAAGATTGCTGCCCAAAGATACCATTCAAGAAGAAACAGAAGAGGAAAACGATAACATTCAATAAAACATCCAACATGAAAACTCTGAAAGACCGCATTCTCCTTCACCAAGAACCATTCATACGAGGTCTGTGTCAACAGGAATTACCACCGGAGAAGTAACAGCCATTCTGGCAAATGCACCGATTCATATCAAGGAATAAAGAAAAAGCGACGAAGAATCCACTCCACTTTCTTTCATTAGAGAGGAAATGCCCCGAACAAAAAACTCCGGCAAAGCCCTGAAGGACAAGCCGGAGTTTTTTTTATCTCAAGACGGACAAGGAAGATTATCCGCCAAAGTTATCGAACATCAGGTTCTGAGCCGGAACACCGAGGTCGTCGAGCATCTTCTCAACAGCTTTCGACATCGGACCGGGACCGCACATGTAGTATTCGATGTCTTCGGGAGCTTCGTGGTCTTTCAAGTAAGTCTCGTAAATTACGTTGTGTACGAAGCCCGGAGTATACTTCACGCCCGCTGCATCGGCTGCCGGATCGGGACGGTCCAGTGCAAGATGGAACTTGAAGTTGGGGAAATCCTTTTCAATCTGCAGGAAGTCTTCCAGATAGAACACTTCATTCAATGCACGTGCACCGTAGAAGTAATTCATCACGCGGTCTGTAGTGTGCAGTGTCTTCGTCATGTGCATAATCTGTGCACGCAACGGAGCCATACCGGCACCACCACCGACCCACATCATCTCCTTCTTGGAGTCGAATATCGGATGGAAGTCTCCGTAAGGGCCACTCATGGTTACCTTATCACCCGGTTTCAGGGTAAAGATATAAGAAGAAGCGATACCCGGCATTACATCCATGAAGCCCGGGCCCTGGTCTTTCGGCTTGAACGGAGGCGTGGCGATACGTACCGTCAGCATAATGCGGTCGCCTTCGGCAGGATAGTTGGCCATAGAATAGGCACGGATGGTTTCTTCGTCATTGCGGCACTTCAAGCCCAGCAGACCGAATTTCTCCCATGCAGGCAGATACTCATCACCGATAAGGCTCTTGTCAATGTCCTTATCATAATCCATCGAATATTTAGGAATCTTAATCTGCGCATAAGAACCCGGAACGAAATCCATGTGCTCGCCTTTGGGCAATGCAACGATGAACTCTTTGATGAACGTAGCCACATTCTTGTTGGAGATAACCTCGCACTCCCACTCTTTTACGCCCAGTACGCTTTCGGGAACCTTGATGGCCATATCGCCTTTCACTTTCACCTGGCAACCCAGACGCCAGTGATCTTGTATTTGCTTACGGCTGAAGTGCGGAGTCTCAGAAGGCAAGATTTCACCCCCACCTTCCATTACCTGGCATTTGCACTGTCCGCAGGAACCTTTACCACCGCAAGCGGAGGAAAGGAACACACCGTTTACAGACAGCGTATTCAGCAATGTAGAACCGGAAGCTACGTCCAGTTCCTTGTCGCCATTGATAGTCAGTTTTACATTACCCGAAGGCACCAAGAAATTCTTGGCAACCAGCAGGATAACAACAAGCAGGATGACAACCACGAGGAATACTCCAATGCTTGCTAATATCATATTCATATTCATATCCATTGTTTTATTCCTTTCTTTTAGATGTTCAAACCAGAGAAACACATAAATGCCATTGCCATCAGACCTACAGTGATAAACGTGATGCCCAGTCCTTTCAGTGGAGCCGGAACGTCAGAATAGGCCATTTTCTCACGGATGGCAGCCAAGCCTACGATAGCCAGCAACCAACCGATACCGGAGCCCAACGCATAAGAGACAGCATCAGCAATGCCACCGATGAATTTCGGGTCGCTCTCACCCAGCGTGATGCGCTGCTGCATGAAAAGGGAAGCACCCATGATGGCACAGTTTACAGCAATCAGCGGCAGGAAGATACCCAGTGAAGCATACAGCGAAGGGCTGAAACGCTCTACAATCATTTCCACCAACTGAACGATAGCTGCGATTACAGCAATGAAAAGAATAAAGCTCAGGAAGCTGAGGTCAACGCCTTCAATGATTGCGTTGGCAGCCAGCACCTTGGTCTGCAATAAATAGTTGACCGGAAGCGTAACCACCAACACGAAAGTTACGGCGATACCCAGTCCTACGGCAGTCTTCACATTCTTCGATACGGCAAGGTAAGAACACATACCGAGGAAGAACGCGAATATCATGTTGTCCACAAAAATAGAGCGGACGAATAAACTTATTAAATGTTCCATATCTCTTCGATAAATTAAGAATTAAAGAATTAAAGAATTAAAGCAATGAGAACTTGTACTGCAGCAGAGCAGCCCATTTTTCATTCTTTCATTTTTCATTCTTCATTTATTTATTACTGCTTTTCCTGCAATTCTTTGTGACGTGCACGCTGATACCAGATGATGCAAGCGCAGAGAATCAACGCCATTGGCGGCATCAGCATCAAGCCGTTGTTCACATAGCCCAACTTCTGCAGAGGTTCATAGTTCAAGATGTTGAAACCGAGCAGCGTTCCCGAACCCAGAAGCTCGCGGAAGAAGGCTACGATTACCAGAATCTTGGCATATCCCAAACCATTACCCACACCGTCAAGGAAAGATTCCCAGGGACCGTTCTGCATGGCAAATGCTTCCAAGCGTCCCATCAGGATACAGTTGGTAATAATCAGACCTACATATACAGAAAGCTGCACACTTACATCGTAAGCAAAAGCTTTCAGAATCTCACTTACAATAGTTACCAACGCGGCAACAACCACCAGCTGAACGATGATACGGATACGGTTGGGTATCGTCTTGCGCAGCAGTGAAATCACTACATTGGAGAATGCTGTAATCACCGTCACTGAAAGACCCATCACAATGGCAGGCTCCAGTTTGGCAGTAACAGCCAAAGCAGAACAGATACCCAATACCTGCACGGTAACGGGGTTGTTCAGTCCCAGCGGAGTAGAGAATACTTCTTTATTCTTCTTTGAAAACAATTGTCCCATATTCTTATTCCTCCTCATTATTATTAGTTAAAAAGTTCTTGTAGCTGCTCAGACAAGCCTTCAACATGGCATCCACACCTACAGAAGTGATGGTACCACCGGAAATGCCGTCCACCTGATAGTCAGGTTTCTCTACCTTACCGTTTTTCACAACACCGAGGACTACCTCGCCGTTCTCCAACGTTTTCTTTCCGGGGAACTCCCCCTGGAAATGCGTGCTGGCGATTTCGGCACCCAGACCCGGAGTCTCACTGGCATGAGAGAAGTAAACACCATAAACGGTATCCTTGTCGCTGTTCAGCGCAACATATCCCCAGATAGCGCCCCAAAGACCGGCACCGTAAACGGGAAATACATATTTCTTCTCACCGTCAACCTCTGCCACGAATACGTGCAGACGGTTATTTTCTTTGGCTTCCTTCTCGTAAGCGGTAGCAAATGCACCGGTATTCTCTGTCAGAGTACCGTCAACGTTCATCAGCATATCGCCCTTTACATATTTATTATATTCAGCTTCGGCATCCTTCACGTCCTTGATGTTGAGTGCAGCAAGAATCTGCTTCTTCGTGTCAAGTTCCACATTCTTGTTCTGCGTCTCGCGCAAGGAAGAACTTACGAATGCCAGCAGGAATGCAACGATAACAACCATTACCGAAGCATAAATGATAGTATAACTATTACTATTGGTATTCATTTCTTTTCCGGTATTTAATTGTTAGACTTGATTGCACGTTTCTCGCGACGGCTGATGTTACCCTGTACCACACAGTAGTCAATCAGCGGAGCGAAGATATTCATCAGCAGGATGGCAAGCATCATACCTTCGGGGTAACCGGGGTTGAGCACACGGATAATGATAGCCATGGCACCAATCAGGAATCCGAAGATATACTTACCGGTCTCTGTACGTGCCGATGTAACGGGGTCGGTAGCCATGAACACGGCACCGAAGCAGAAACCACCCAGCACGAGGTGTTCGTACCAAGGCATCTGTGCCATCGGAGTGTCGGGACCGATTGCATTGAACACCCATGCCATGAAGGCACCGCCTACGAATACGGAGAACATCGTCTTCCAGCTTGCAATACCCGTCCACAACAGCAGAATGGCACCCAGAGCGATGGCGATAACGCTTGTCTCACCGATAGAACCCGGAATAAGGCCGGTCACCATGTCCCAGGAGAACTCCGGAACGGCGCCCGAGGTAGCGGCTGCACCCAACGGAGTAGCTACCGTCAGACCATCTACCGACTGTCCCAGACCGAAGATACTGTCGCCCGATACCCAAACGGCATCACCGGACATCTTCGTAGGATAAGCAAAGAATAAGAATGCACGGGTAATCAAAGCTACGTTGAACACGTTCATACCCGTACCACCGAATACTTCCTTAGCAAAAATTACAGAGAATGCAGTAGCCACCGCCAGAATCCACAGCGGGCAATCTACCGGAACAATCATCGGAATCAAGATACCGGAAACCAGGAAACCTTCCTGAATCTCCTCCTTCTTCCACTGAGCCACTACGAACTCAATGCCGAGACCTACTACATAAGATACAATGATTTTTGGCAATACAGCCAGAAAACCGTAGATGAACATTTCCCAGAAGCCTCCGGCAGCACCGGTAGCGTGGAAATGCTGGTAACCTACGTTATACATACCGAACAGCAGCGCCGGTACTAACGCAATGACCACCATCGACATGATGCGTTTGCTGTCAATGGAGTCGTGAATATGCGTTCCCGATTTCGAAGTGGCATTGGGCACGAACAGGAATGTTTCGAAGCCATCAAACACCGAACGAAATGCGTGGAATTTGCCGCCTTCCTCAAAGTTCGGCTTTATCTTGTCGAGATAATTTCTTAACGCTTTCATTAATATATTTACGATTTTACGATTTACAATTTACGATTTGCCATACGCCCCGATTATGCCATTTCGGCACGAAGCATATCGAGCCCTGCACGTACGATGCGCTGCACTTCCACTTTGGAAGAACATACGAATTCGCAGAGAGCGAAGTCTTCGGGAGCTACTTCGTAGATGCCCAGAGCCTCCATACGGTCGATGTCACCTGCAATGATTGCTTTCACCAAGTATTCGGGGAAGATGTCCATCGGAAATACGCGGTCGTATTCGTTGGACATAATCATGTGACGTTCACCACCCTTGATACGGGCATCTATCACATATTCCTTCTTGCCCATCAACCAGCTGAAGTAAGAGCGGTTGACGCTGAACTGATTGAAACGCGGCATAATCCAACCCAACATTTCATGGATTTCATCTCCTTCGGGAATAACGGTCAATTGGCTGTCGAAAGAGCCGAGGAAGCCGTTCGGAGAAACTTTCTTACCGGTCAGCACGTTGCCGCTGATGTAGCGGAGGTCTTTGTCGGTAGTCACGTTACCTTTGAAAACGTTCGTCAATAGAGCGCCGACTTTCAGCTTGCAATAAGCGGGTTTCAACACTTCGGAACCCGTTACAGCCACCGTACGGGTCATGTCCACACGACCGGTATTCATCAGACGTCCGATGAAGAGTACGGCTTCGGCACTGATGGTCCAGACCGTTTCACCCTTCACTACCGGAGAGATGTGGTTAATCTGTACACCCACGTTGCCTGCCGGATGTGGTCCGTCGAAAGCTGTTACGGTAACGTTCTTTGCCTGCACAAGAGCAGCAGACTTTTGTTTTACACTAATACCCAGATACGTCTTTGCCATCTTTGACAAAGCGTCGAGTCCCGTCTGGAAGTTTGCTTCTTCTCCCTTCAGCGCGAATTCAAAATCGGGAGCCAGCGGATTGCTGTCGAAAGCCGAAATGAAGATAGCTTTCGGAGTTACCGTCGGATCAGCGATAACGTCGTACGGACGTTGGCGGATGAAAGCGAACATACCTGCTTGCAAAAGAGCTTCTTTTACTTGCTGGCCGCTCATCTTGGACGGGTCCATCTTGCCGAATTCCTCATAGTCTTGCTCAGTGGCAGCCTCTACGACGATGTTCAGCACCTTGCGGCGTGCACCACGCTCCACGCTTGTCACTACGCCGCTAACGGGCGAAACAAATTTCAATTCAGGATGATTCTTGTCGATAAACAAGGGTCCCCCGGCCATCACATATTCCTGCTCTTTGACCACCACTTTCGGAGTGATGCCTGTATAGTCATCGGGAACCAGCGAATAGAATCCCGGTTCCTTAACAGACACAAGTTCCTGGGCAGCAGCGCCTTTCAGGTTGATGTCAAGGCCTTTACGTAACTTAATTACATTTGCCATGCGTTTATTTAAAATAATGGTTTCATTAATTTGCCGCAAAAGTAGCAAAAAAGAACGTGAATAAAGAGTAAAAAAGAAAGGAATTACGGAGAAATTTCCGTAATCCCTTTCGTTAACGAACACGAGAACAAGGATTAGGGGTTAAGAATTAGGGATTAATACCCTGCGGAATCATAGTGCAGCCCACTAATCCTTAATCCTTAATCCCTAACCCCTAATCCTTATCATCACTTTTCTTCAGCGAACATCGGGTCCCATGCCGGCAGGCAGACGGGCTTTTGTTTAAACAGTTCCATCACTTTGGCGGGAACATACTTTGTCTCCACTACCAGACGGAACATGTATTCATTGAACCACTCGTCGGTCATGATGAGATGTCCCTGATAACCGGAAGCGGCTCCCCAACTGTTCTCTACCATCCATTTTACGGGCTTTCCGTCTTTGTTCAAGTCAACGGCCATCAAGGTCATGGCGTGGGAAGAGCCACTGGAGAAAGTCTGGATACGTTGCTTCTTGTCCATCCCGAAGGTGGTGCCCATCAGTGATTCGTAGTCATAGTTTTTCACATCGAGCAGACCGCGTTCGGAGTTCAGGAACTTGCCCACATCGCAAGAGAAGTACATCATGGTGCTGTCCTTCAAGGAGGCAATGGCCATCTCTTTGATGTCCTCTACGGGCAGGTTGACATAAGTCCAGTTCTTGCCGTCGTAACGGTGGCGGTCATAGTCTATTTCATAGCACTTGTAATACTCGCGACTGGGGTCGTTCATCAGCATTACGTAGTTGGTCAGCAGTTGTTTGTCTCCATATTTCTCAAGGAAAGACATGGGAGTGTGATGCTCTGTCTCCACAGGATTACCCTTGGCATCGTGGCGGACATAGTCGAACTCCGTGGGAGGTACACCGAGGTTCAGCACCAGCATGCGGTAGATGGTTCCGAGCATCGTAGTTTTCTCCTTCTCCAGAGCTTCGGGCTTGGCACCGGCGGCAGCCATGTCACGCAGTTGCAGACCATACTCTTTCAGCTTCAGAGAGATGAGGTTGGCCATGCGGGAGGTATTTTCACTGCTGTTTGTTTCGGGCATGGCATCTTTGGGAACAAGGCCGTATTTGGAAACAATGTCGGCCACACCGGTAAAGGTACCCCCATCGCTCAGCGGATGCTGGAAGAGCCATTCTACGGTCTTATCAGTCAGGGGACTCTTGGAGGTGTCGATGATGCCTTGCAAGAAGAGGTTTGCCTTCTCCAACTGGTCCCAGAAGAAGGGATAGACTTCGGAGAACTCGAAAGACTGGAAACCGTATTCGGCAAGAGTCTTGGCACGCATCACATTCAGCCCCGTAAACAGCCAGCAGCGGCCAGACGACTTCTGGTCGGTGATGCCTTTGGATTCTACCTTGATGGAGAAGTGGGTATCCATGCCCTGCATATTCTCCTGGTTGAGTGCCAGTTTACGGATGTCATTATTGCCTATGGCATTGCGGAGCGCCTTGTCGGCAGCCGTGCCTTGATAACTTTGCTTGATTTGTCCAAGCATTTCGGGGCTGATACCCCCTTTTCCCTCTTGTGCCTGCACAGAGAACAGTGCGGCACTCAGAACAATTACAGATAAAAATCGTTTCTTCATTCAGATTATGTGTTTTTAGTTATTGATGTCTTGCTTCGTGAAGCAGACAAAAGTAATGTCTTTTTTGATAATTTTAGTGACATCTTTAGATTTATTATCTATTACAGTGAAAACTATTCGGGATAAAATAGTTTCCTTTGCACCCACATTTCGTACGACATGAAAAGATATATACTAAGCATTATCGCACTGGTGCTGTTCGCCACCACCTTTTATGCCCAGGAACAGACTGCGGCCGCCACAAACGACAGCGTTCCTGCACTGACCAAAAAAGAACTACGCAAGCAAAAGGTAGCGCGTCGGAATCTGCATTACAATATTCTGGGCGGACCCAGCTACACCCCCGACTTCGGTGCCGTGCTGGGAGGAAGCGCCCTAATGACCTTCCGTATGAACCCCAGCGACACCACGCAGCTGCGCTCCGTAGTGCCCATGGCCATCGCCTTCATGTTCAACGGTGGCATCAATCTCTTCTCCAAACCGCAACTCTTCTTTAAGGGCGACCGTTTCCGTATCTTCGGAAAGTTCAGCTATAAAAATACGGAAGAAAACTTTTACGGCATCGGCTATAATACCAATAAAGATTATGTACGAAGCGACAGTACCAGCAAATACCGGTACAGCGGCGTGCAAATCAACCCCTGGTTCCTTTTCCGACTGGGCAACAGCAATATCTTTGCCGGACCTCAAATCGACATCAATTACGACCACTTGACGGAGCCCGGCAAGTTCTTGGTGGACGAACCCTCGTACAAAGAGGCAGGCGGTACGGCTAATGGCTATAACAACTTCAACTCCGGCCTCGGTTTCCTGCTGACATACGACAGCCGTGACGTCCCTGCCAACGCCTACCGTGGTATGTATCTGGATTTCCGCGGCATGATGTACGCCAAGTTCATCGGCAGCGACCAGACCTTCTACCGCCTAGAGATAGACTACCGCCAATACAAGTCACTGGGCAAGCGCAGGGTGCTCGCGTGGACGGCACAGACCAAGAACGTGTTCGGTGACGTCCCTCTGACGCAATATGCCCTCACCGGAACGCCTTTCGACCTGCGCGGCTACTACATGGGGCAATATCGCGACAAGTCCTCGCATGTGGTCATGGCAGAGTACAGACAGATGCTCAATACCGACCGCAGCACTTGGGTGAAGCGGATGCTCAACCACATAGGTTTTGTAGCCTGGACCGGCTGCGGCTTCATGGGCCCCACTCCCGGCAAGATAGAGGGTGTACTGCCCAACTATGGTGTAGGTCTACGCATTGAGGTACAGCCACGCATGAACGTCCGCCTGGATTTAGGCAAAAACACGGTAAACAACCAGATGTTGTTTTACTTCAATATAACAGAAGCGTTTTGAGTAACGCCCTGCCTACCTGCCCATCCCTTTCCTATGGAGAATGATGATTGAAAGCCTTTAATCGCCTCTCACTCACAAGGTTATTCAAGCTCACCTCTATAGGAAGCCCACTTCCTTATAACATCGGAACACCTTGAGAAACAAACATTTTATTTTTCTTTTCTTTTTCTTGCATCGGTAAAAGATTATCCATACTTTTGGCAATCACATTTCTTTTTATCAAAAAAGAAAGCAAACGAGCGGATACATGAAAGCCCTTGAAGTACTCTTCTGGATAAGTTTATTCATAGTGTTCTATACTTATATAGGATATGGTATACTATTATATATCCTGGTCAAGATAAAAGAATGTTTCCGTAAGCCTGCGCCCCGTCCGATGCCTGCCGACGATGCTTTACCCCCATTGACGCTATTTATCGCCGCCTACAACGAAGAAGATGTAGTGGATGAAAAAATGCACAACTGCCTGGAGCTGGATTATCCCGCCGACAAGCTACGCATCCTCTGGGTGACCGACGGCAGCAACGACCATACCAACGAACGCCTCTCCCACTGGCCGCAAGCCATCGTCCTCCACCAACCCCAACGCCAAGGCAAGACAGCCGCCCTGAACCGCGGTATACATTTCGTAGAAACGCCCCTTGTCGTGTTCACCGATGCCAATACTCACCTCAACCGCGAAGCCCTGCGGGAGATAGTGCACGCCTTCACCGACCCTAAAGTGGGATGCGTGGCAGGCGAAAAACGTATCGCCGTGCAAAGCAAGGACAATGCTGCCTCGGGGGGAGAAGGGCTATACTGGAAATACGAATCCACCCTCAAAGCGCTCGACGCACGCCTCTATTCGGCAGTAGGCGCAGCGGGTGAACTGTTTGCCGTGCGCCGCGAGCTGTTCGAGGAAATGCAGACAGATACGCTGCTCGACGACTTCATACTCTCCCTGCGCATCGTCATGCAGGGACACACCATTGCCTATTGTGCCAATGCCTATGCCGTAGAAAGCGGCTCGGCAGACATGCGCGAGGAAGAAAAGCGCAAGGTGCGCATCGCTGCCGGGGGCTTGCAGTCCATCTGGCGGCTGCGTCCGCTGCTCAACCCATTCCGTTACGGCACATTCTGTTTCCAATATATTTCCCACCGGGTGCTGCGCTGGTCGCTCACTCCTATCCTATTGTTCCTATTGCTTCCCCTCAACACAATTCTCATCTTTACGACAAGCACGCCATTACTGTATGCCATCATCTGGCTGTTACAAGCTCTTTTCTACCTCATGGGAAGTTGGGGGTACTACCTTTCAATGAAGCATATAAAAAACAAGATACTTTTCATCCCCTACTATTTCCTCTTCATGAACGTCAACGTCATACGAGGATTCAACTACCTGCACAAGCGCACAGGCAATGCAAGCGGCGCATGGGAGAAGGCCAGAAGGGCATGAAACTAATACTGTAAGAATGAAAAACATTTTGAAACAAGCTGAAAACGCTGAGAGACTGTTGAAGCTGACGTCCGACACCATGATTCTTCTGGACAAAGACGGTATTTGTGTGGATATTGCAGTTTACAACATCAATCTCTGGTTCTTGAAGGAAGACCAGTTGCTGGGCAAGAATCTGTTCCAACTAATGCCCTTATCCACTTATAACCAAATCTATCCGGACTTTAAAAAAGTACTGACGCACAAAATACGCTCTATCCATAACTACGAAATGGCCCTAAACGGTACCAATTATTTTTTCAAGTGCATCATGTCCCCTTTTGACGGAATGGTACTCTGCCAATACCGCGACATCACGGAACGCAGCCAGCGCAAGCTGGAACTCGAAAGAAAAAACCAAGAGCTGAATGAAATCCAAAAAGCTGCGCTTATCGGAAACTGGCAATACGATTCAGACACCAAGAACTTCAAATATGCCGGACACACCAATATCCTATGCACAGAGGAGACACAAGAAATCAATCTGAACGACTATCTGAAACTGATACTTCCCGAAGACCGGAAATCTTTCACCAACTGGCTGAAAGAAAACCTGAAAGGGAAAATGGAAAACAGTGTGGACTATCGCATCCTGCTCCAGGAAAAGATTTTCTATATACGTCTCAAGGCCTTTGCACGCGAATATCATAAAGACAAAAATACCATTCTGGAAGGATATATACAGAATATCACCGACATTCAGCAACGGCGCAACGACATCAACCTGCTGACGCATGCCATCGACAACTCCACCGAAGATATTTACTCGGCACACGAAGACGGTACACTGATATTCGGCAACCGCTGCTTCAAGGAGCGGCATGGCATCGGCAATACCCAAGACATCACGAAACTGAAAATATACGACTTGCCTTCGTATGGAAGAGACAAAAAATCGTGGAAAGAATTTGCAGAATGTGTCAAACGCGGAGAAACCTCCCAAGGCTATATTGTTCACAATCCGTTGCCACTGCGTCCGGAAGTACTCGCCATAGAAGGAAACGCCTATTGGGTGACGAGTGACAAAGGCGAAGGGACGGTCTGGACTTTCGGAAGGGATGTATCCACACGCATCCGGCATGAGCAACAAATCAAACAGTTCTACCTGATTTTGGACAAAATCATCGAAAACCTCCCGGCAGGCATTGTTGTGAAGGACATCAACAACAACTTCAAGTACCTCTACCGCAACCGCGAATCGTATAACCGCGAAATCCCCATACAAGAGGCATTGGGAAAGGACGACTTCGATTTTTATCCTCTGGAGACTGCTCAGGAAAAGAGGGCGCAAGACATCGAAATAGCCAGAACCGGCAAAGAGATGCACTGGATTGCGGAAGAACGCGACGGAAACGGAAATCCCATCTATCTGGACAAACGGAAGATGAAGATTGAAAGCAACGACTTCTCCCCCATCCTGCTGAACATCGAATGGGACATCACGGAAATGGAACAGATGAAACGGGAACTGCTCGTAGCCAAGGAGAAAGCCGAGACCTCCGACCGGCTCAAATCTGCCTTTCTCGCCAACATGAGCCACGAGATACGCACACCGCTCAATGCCATTGTAGGCTTCTCACGAATTATTGCCGAAAGTACCGACGAGGAAGAACGGCTAGGCTATTACGAAATAGTGGAATCGAACAACGAACGCCTGCTCCAGCTCATTAACGAAATCCTCGACTTATCAAAAATAGAATCGGGCATCGTGGAGTTCACCATCACGCCCGTACGCCTCCATCCACTCTGCAAGGAGATACACGACGCACATATTTTCCGCTGTCCCGAAGGAGTGGAACTGATATACGAACCCTCTGACGAGAATATCGTGATTGACGGAGACAAGAACCGGATTTTCCAGGTCATTTCCAATCTGATAGGCAATGCCTTCAAGTTCACCACCAGCGGGCACATCAGTTACGGGTATCGCCGGGAAGGCAAGTATGTAGCATTCCACGTCACCGATACGGGTATGGGCATTGCACCGGACAAGGTGGACCGGGTATTCGAACGTTTCGTCAAGGTGAACAACTTTGCCCAGGGCACCGGATTGGGACTTTCTATCTGCAAAACCATCATCGAACGTCTGGGTGGCAACATATCCGTCACTTCAGAGGTGGGTAAAGGCACCACATTTACTTTTGTTCTCCCGCTGGAATCCACCAGCAAAACAGAGGCGGAAAAGAAAGAAGAGGACAACCAGGAAACGACAGCAGAGACACACTCCACAGAGCAGAGGGGCAAAAATGCAGCCCCCGGAGATTCCCCGAAGAATGAAGAGGTCGGAGCACTCCCTACCCCTCCTTTCAAGACCATCCTGATTGCCGAAGATACAGAAAGCAACTTCATCCTAATTAACGCCATTTTAGGCCGACTCTATCGGCTGAAACATGCCAAAGACGGCATGGAAGCCGTAACGATGTTCGAGGAAGTCCACCCCGACCTCATCTTGATGGACATGAAAATGCCCAACCTTGGCGGAATCGACGCCACTCGCATCATCCGTGAACTGGTACCGGACGTCCCCATCATCGCCCTTACAGCCTATGCCTACGAGCACGACAAGCAAGCTGCCCTGGAAGCAGGTTGCAACGACTTCCTTACCAAACCCTTCACTCAAGAAGTGCTGAAGGAAACCATCAAGAAATGGCTGGATGATAAAGGATGACTGAAAAACAGTCATCCTCCACTTTATGCAAAAATATCACTTCGCTGGATATAAGCAATCACATCCCCTTTATTGACCACATCCCCTTGCTTGGCACAGACTTCCACCACACGTCCGGTAAATCCGGTCCATATCTTCTCGTATTCGCCCCACGGCGTAGAGATGTAGCAGAACACCTCATCATGCTGGTACTTGCGTCCGATGAAAGGAGCAGAAGAAGGACCTTCGACGGAAACCTCCCAAAGCACTTGCCCCTTGGAAGGCGCGATTATCGGGTCTGCCTTGGCACGCTTCAGCTTCTTGATTTCTTCTTCCGAGTATCCGTTTTTGGCCATTGCCGCATCCTTGGCACGCTGCAGGTCATCCTCAAAACGTTTCTTGGCAACGCCGGATTTATAGTCGCGATACTGTCGGTCGTGCATGGCAAGCTCGAAGAGTTCCTCGTCATCATCGCCATATTCCCAACCGTTTTCGTCCATCTCTTTCCGGTATGTATCCAGAGCATCCGGGTAGTTCAGCTGCGGGTCCGTATCCACGAACTCAAAGCCTTTGGACTTGGCCAGTTCCACTATCTCGGGCGCTAAAGTACCGGGGAGGCGTCCGCTCTTGCCCAAAATCATGTCCCACGTATGGTTGTCTATCATCGTCCAACGCTCCTCTCCCTTTACCTGCTGCATGAGGTTCATCAAAGCCACATTCTTCACATACTGGCTGAAAGGAGTCACCAAAGGAGGATAACCCAGCTTGGGCCATACATATTCCACTTCGTCGAACAGCATGACGAGCAGGTCGTCCAGACTGAGTTCCGGCTCGTTCTTACCGCGCAGTATCATGTTGATGCCGGAATGCACTCCCTTCAAGTCGGCCATCATGGAGCCCATCATGCCACCCGGCAAACCGCACTTCAGCAAGAGTGAGGACATATGTTTATTGGTGGGGTCCATGAAATAACCCAAGAACTCGTCAATGAACTCCTGCGTCATGGCACGGGCTTTCATGTAGGCTTTCATGTTTATGTCGGGCACTTGGAAACCCAGGTCTTTCAGCATGGCCTGCACGGAGATGATGTCCGGATGAACCTTGCCCCACGACATGGGTTCCATCGCCACATCGATGATGTCGGCACCGTTCTCACAGACTTCGAGAATGGAAGCCATGGAAAGTCCGGGACCGCTATGCCCGTGGTATTGTATCAGCACATCGGGGTGCTTCTCCTTAATGGTTCTGACAAGCTGTCCCAGCATACCCGGACGTCCGATGCCCGCCATATCCTTCAAGCAGATTTCAGGTGCCCCGGCTTCAATCAACCGGTCGGCAATACTGGCATAGTATTCCACCGTATGGACGGGAGAATACGTGATGCAGAGCGTAGCCTGCGGTATCATGCCCGCTTCCAGAGCATATTTGATAGAAGGAATTATATTCCGCGTCTCGTTCAATCCGCAGAAGATACGGGTAATGTCCACACCCTGGGCATGCTTCACCTTGTACATCAGCCGGCGCACATCTGCCGGAACGGGATACATGCGCAGTGCATTTAGCCCGCGGTCGAGCATATGCGTCTGTATGCCTGCTTCCCTAAAAGGTGCGGTAAAGGCGCGTACAGCCTTGTTGGGATTTTCACCATACAGAAGGTTTACCTGCTCAAAAGCTCCTCCGTTTGTTTCAACGCGTGCAAAACAACCCATTTCAACTATCAACGGAGCAATACGTACCAACTGGTCTACCCGGGGTTGATACTTACCGGACGACTGCCACATGTCCCGGTAAACAAGACTGAATTTAATTTCCTTTTTCATCATAGTCAGTAATAAGAGATTTTTTCCTTCGGTTAACTTAACATATACAAATATAAAGGATTATTCTGACATATAGTCAAGAATAACCCTTAAAAATTCATCACTGACAATATGTTATATATCATATTGCTACTATCAAATTATTATCAGATGAAATCTTTCAGTTCATCCTGCAACTTCTGGCGTGTAAAGAAGATGCGGCTTTTCACCGTTCCGAGCGGAAGGCCGAGGCGTTCGGCAATCTCGCGGTACTTGAAACCGGACACATGCATGGAGAAAGGGACTTTATAGTCGCGTGGAAGGGCATTGACGATGCGATGCATTTCTTTCAGGTCGTAGGCACCCTCGGTACTGGCAAAACCAGAGTCCTGGGGCATGCTGAGGTGATACTGATTGTCCGTCTGGTCCACAAAAGTCTGTTCGCGAACTATTTTCCGGTAATTATTGATAAAGATGTTGCGCATAATGGTATACATCCAACCTCTGAAATTGGTGTCGGGTTCAAATTTGTCTTCGTTATCCAAAGCCTTGAGAGATGTCTCTTGCAACAAATCATTCGCTTCTTCCCGGTCGGCTGTCAACTTGTATGCAAAGCGAAGCAGTTCTTCTTGCACTGCAAGTAAATCTTTTCTAAAACTGTAAGTATTCATACTTTGCTCAATTTTTAAATAGTTAATAATGGTTTAGGTTTTACGATTGCAAGTATAAGGAAGATTTGAAGCCCCGGGGGACGGAATACGGTTTTTATTAGGGGGGAAAACTATCATTTGACAGTTTACACCCCCCTCTCTGATAGTTTACGGGTGATATTATATACTGAAAACCATCATTTTTCCGAAGATTTCGTAAATGTTACGTGATTTTTTTATAGCTTTGCCTACATATAGGAAAACACTTTTATTACATAAAAACACTTTATTTTATGAAATCATTTCAATTTAAGTCACTTCTTCTGCTGGCTGCCCTCATCATTTCCCTGCCCTCCTTTGGACAAGGACTGAAGGCGTTCAAGCTGAAGAACGGTCTTTCCGTATATATATGGGAAGATGAATCCAAATCGGACGTGTTCGGACTGGTAGGCGTACGTGCCGGTTCCATCAACGACCCCGAAGAGTACACGGGACTTGCACACTACCTGGAGCACGTCATGTTTAAAGGAACAGACAAGATAGGCGCGCTGAACTGGACGGAAGAAGAACCGATCTACAAGGAAATCATCGCCAAGTACGACCAGATGGCCGAAGAAGCCGACCCGGCAAAAAAAGAAGCCATCAGCAAGGAAATCAATGAGCTGACCGTCAAAGCTGGAAAATTGGGACTTCCCAACGAATACTCCAACCTGATGGAAAGCATGGGTGCCAAAGGGGTGAATGCAGGCACCTACTATGACTGGACCTTCTATCACAGCTCCTTCCCTGCCTATCAGATAAACAAATGGCTGGAAATCTCCTCACAACGTTTCCTGCATCCCGTATTCCGTTCCTTCCAGTCGGAGCTGGAAAACGTGTACGAAGAATATAACCGTTCACAAGATGACCAGGGACGTGCACAGAACCAGTTCGTGATGGAGAAAGCTTTTGAGGGACATCCTTACTCCCGTTCCATCATCGGCCTGCCCGAACATCTGAAGAATCCCCGCTTGAGCAAGCTGATTGAATTTTACGAACAATGGTATGTCCCCGAAAACATGGTACTGGTACTCGTAGGAAACATCAAAGCCCAACAAATCAGCGGACGCATCAATGCCGCCTTTGGACGTCTGGCTGCTAAGCCCGCACCCGAACGCAAGGTCTACCAGAACCTCGAAATAAAGGGCCGCAAACAGTATTCGGCTAAAGTAGGATTCTACCCGCAAGTGGCAATGGTATTCAATGGAGTACCTGCCGGACATCCCGACGAAGACGCTCTGGACATCGCTCTGGCACTGCTGAACAACAACAGTCAGACCGGAACTATGGACAAGCTGGTACTGGACGGTGAACTGACCAGCGCCGGAGCCTACACCCGTACTTTCCGCGAACAAGGACGCGCCATCGTAGCGGCCATTCCCCTCTACGACGAAAACCAGCGCCGTTTCGAGTCTACCAAGAGCGCCGAAAAGAAAGCCTTGAAAGCCATCCAGCAAATCGCCAACGGAGAATTCGAGGACTGGAAAATTGATGCCATCAAAGCCGAGAAATGCCGCCAGTTCGACCTGGAAATGGAGTCGAACGAGGACAAGGCCATGATACTGATGAACGCCTTCTACAACGAGCAGGACTTGGGCGACATACTCAATTACAAGGACAAGATTATGGCCATCACCACTGACGACATCAAGCGAGTAGCCAAGAAATATCTGTCAGACAATTACCTGGCCCTATATATCGAAAAAGGAAAGCCTGACAAGAACGCCAAGATTGAGAAGCCGGGTTACAAACCCGTAGAACCTCCGATAGGAAAAGAATCGCTCTATGCAACACAATTCAAAAACCTGCCCATCGGACAGATGGAGGAGAAATTCGCAGACTACGGCGAAGTGCAAATCAAGCAACTGAACGACCGTTCAAAGATGTACTACACACCCAACAAGGAGAATAACGTATTCCAGTTGGTTGTACAATACGGAGCCGGTGAACGCGAATTCCCAAAACTTGGCTATGCCGCCCAGTTGATGAACAACGCAGGCATCATGGGGGCCTACGAACCGCAAGAGTTGAAAGAAGAACTCAGCAAGCTGAACGCAACCTGCCACGTGACAGCCGATGATGACAACCTCTACATCATCATGGAGGGCTACGAAGCCACCCTGCCGCAAGCCTGCCAGCTACTTTCACGCCAGATTTTGATGCCAAAACTGGACGAAAAGCAACTGGCACGTCTGAAAGGTTCGGCAATGGGTATGCGCCAGCAGCGCAAAGACAACGTCAGCATCCTGAACGAAGCACTGCGACAGTACATGCTCTACGGAGAGAAATCAGACTACATCAAGGAGCTGACCGACAAGGAGATTTACGAATTACAGATTTCAGAACTGACGGGCGACATCAACCGTGCCTCCAACTACGAGGCAAAGGTGTTCTTTACCGGAACACTCCCCTTCGACCAAGTATACGACATTCTGAGCAAGAACCTCCCGTTGGTGGCCAACGAACGCCCGTCCAACTCCCCGCAGGCAAAGGACATGATGCCGGTGACCGAAAACACCGTCTACTTCCTGCCTAACAACGATGCAGAACAAGCCCAAATCCACCTCTACATCCCGATGCAGAAGGCTGACAAAAAGGACGACGTGCTGCGTAGCGCATTCAACCAATACTTCGGCCTTGACTTCACCGGCATCGTTCTGAACGAAATCCGCGAAAAACGCTCCATGGCCTACACAGCCTACGCATTCGTCGGCACGCAAGGCATAGCCGGAAAAGCAAGCTATCTGCGCGGCTATATCGGTACCCAGAACGACAAGGCAAACGATGCACTGGACGTGCTGATGGGTCTCGTCAACGACATGCCGAAGAATCCGGAACGTATCGACAACATCAAGAGCTACCTCCGCCAAGCCATGCTGACCAGTCACCCCAGCTTCCGCAACAAAGCCATGGAACTGGTAGACTTGGGCTACAGAGGCTACACGGACGACCCAGCAAAGGAAAACCTGCCGAAAGTAGATGCACTGACCTTTGACGACATCGTGAAATTCTACGAAGAGAACATCAAAGACAAACCTTACTGCATTTCCATCATGGGCAACCCTAAGAACATTGACCTGAAGCGGCTGGAAAAATTCGGCAAGGTAGTGAAACTGAACGAACGCAAACTTTTCAACACGAAGGATGCATTGTTCTAACCTTGTTTTATCCCCTTAGCAATCCCATCCTCTTTCCCCCTTATCAGGGGAACGAGGAATATGAAAGATTCCCCGACATTTCGGTTCCAAATGCCGGGGAATCTTATATTTAACACCTGAAGTTCTTTTGCACATTGCCCGGAATTTCACCGGAAAATCCCTGAGATTCTCAGACAGCAGATAACGGACTACCCTTCCTGCTCCTCTTCATTGCCCGAAAGGATAGGCAGGCAAATCCTATACTTCACCGCCAGTATGCGGGTAACGAACACCGTCACACCGCCCACAATCTGACACACGAAAGACTCCATCCTCAGAAGATGGCACATCCAGTAGAAGGTTCCTCCCACCACACAAGCCATCGCATAAATCTCCTTCCGGAATATCAGCGGAATTTCGTTAATGAATACGTCACGTATCACACCTCCCGCAGCCCCGGTGATGCTGCCCATAATGATGGCCACCCAGAAGGGATAGCCCAGCGCGATGCTCTTGCCCACGCCGACCACCGTGAACAGTGCCAGGCCGATACTGTCGAATATGAAGAACGTATTGTGCAGATGGATGAGATGTTTACCGAAGAGGATGACCCACAACAAGGCCAGTCCGGTACAAATCAAGTAAATGGGATCCGTCATCCAGCCCGGGGTGACGTCCAGCAACAGGTCGCGTATCGTACCGCCGCCAATGGCCGTCACAAAACCCACCACATACGCTCCAAACCAGTCGAACCGCTTGGCCGAGGCCAGGCGTATGCCACTGATGGCAAAGGCAAATGTGCCAATGAAATCGAGTATCTGAACAAATGTTGGCATTATCACTTTGAGAATTAAAAATTATAAATTATAAATTAAACATTGAATAAGTGTGTATTTTCAACAGACACTCTGAAAATAATAGGCAAAGTAACAAATAATTTCCCTAAGAAAACGTATTTTTGTCGTATCATTTTTCACCAACTACGACAATGAGAATAACAATCGTATCGGGCGCACGCCCCAACTTCATGAAAATAGCCCCCATCTGCCGCGCCATCGACGCCGCCAGAGAGGCAGGAAAGAACATCTCCTACCGCATCGTCTACACCGGTCCGCAGGATGACACCAGCCTGGATGCCTCGCTCTTCTCCGACCTTTCCATGAGGAAACCGGATGCCTACCTCGGTGTCACCGGACACAACCACTCGCAGGTGGCAGCCTCCATCATGCTCGCCTTCGAGCGGGAGTTGGACGGGCATCCGGCACAAGTCGTACTGGTGGTAGATGACATGACCGCCACTATGAGCTGCTCCATCGTCGCCAAGAAGCGCGGACTGAAGGTGGCGCACGTCATAGCCGGCACACGCTCTTTCGACATGAACATGCCCCGCGAGGTGAACCGCACCATCGTGGACGCCATTTCCGACTATCTCTTCACCGCCGGCATGGTGGCCAACCGCAACCTCAACCAGGAGGGCATGATACCCGAATATATCCACTACGTGGGCAACATACTGATTGACACCATCCGTTTCAACCGCCACCGCCTGGTGCAGCCCATGTGGTTCTCCAGCCTCGGCCTGCGGAAAGGGAACTACCTGCTGCTCACCCTCAACCGCCGCGACCTGCTGGAGAAGAAAGCCGTACTGCACTCCCTGCTCCAGACCGTCATCGAGAAGGCCGGCGGCATGCCTATCGTCGCCCCGCTACACCCCTACGTGCAAAAGGCGGTGAAGTCGCTGGAAGTGAATGCTCCCAACCTGCACATCCTGCCTCCGCAGAGTTACCTGCACTTCGGATTCCTCATCAACCAGGCACGGGGCATCGTCACCGACTCGGGAAACATCGCCGAAGAAGCTACCTTCCTCGACGTCCCCTGCATCACCCTCAATACCTATGCCGAGCATCCCGAAACCTGGCGCATCGGTACCAACGAGCTGGTAGGCGAAAATTCCTTCGCCCTCTCCGCCTCGCTCGACAAGCTGCTGCACGGAGAATGGAAGCACACCACCCTGCCCGACCGCTGGGACGGACGAACGGCGGAACGCATCGTACAGACACTACTGAACGGCAACAATTCATAATCCTCCATAAATTCTATCCCAAGCTTGCAAACGTCTATCCCAAACCTACGGACGCTTATCCCAAGCTTGGGCTTTTCTATCCCAAGGCTTGGGATAGAACTTTCTCCATACGTTGTGCAACTTTATCCTTTATATCCGGCAACTTTTCTATAAGGATTCTGTACGTTTTTTATCTGTATCCGACAAACAAGACATACGACTTTCACGTTCATTTAACCATATCTCCCGTTTCTTTAGTCTATATTTGCTTCTTGATTAACCTTAATTTGTTAACTTTGCGCCCGAATTATCTGTAACTTATGAAGCAAAGATATACAATTTACGCCCTTTTCCTGCTGTCACTGTTCGTCTCCATCAGCGCATCCGCCCAGATAAAGGGTGTCATCACAGACTCCCTCACGAACGAACCGCTGATGTACATCACCGTACAGTATGAAGGGAAAGGTGTAGGCGGCATCTCCAACGCAAACGGTGAATACCAGGTGGAAACCCGCAAAGGCTGGGATGAGCTGACGTTCTCCGCCGTAGGCTATATCACCAAGAAAGTAAAACTGAAACCCGGCACCCGGGTGCTGAACGTCAAACTGCAATCGGATGACATCATGCTCTCCGAGGTCGTGGTGAAGCCCAAAAAGGAGAAATATTCCCGCAAGAACAACCCCGCCGTGGAGTTCATGAAGAAGGTCATCGAGAACAAGAAGGCGCTGAAACTGGAAGAGAACGACTACTACCAGTACCAGAAGTACGAAAAGATGAAGATGTCGCTCAACGACGTCACCCCTGACAAAATGGAGAAAGGCATCTACAAGAAATTCTCCTTCTTCAAAGACCAGGTGGAGGTATCACCCAAGACCAACAAAATGATTCTGCCCATCTCCATCAAGGAGACGGCCAGCAAGACCATTTTCCGTAAAAGCCCCAAAAGCGAAAAGACCATCATCGAAGGTATGAACTCCGCCGGTATCGAAGAGTTCTTCAACACCGGAGACATGCTGGGGACCATCCTTACGGACGTATTTTCCGACATCAACATCTACGACGACGACATCCGCCTGCTGCAACGCCGCTTCGTCAGCCCCATCGGCCGCGGAGCCATCAGCTTCTACAAATACTACTTGATGGACACGCTCATGGTGGATAGGCAGGAGTGCGTGCACCTCACCTTCGTTCCCCAGAACCCACAGGACTTCGGTTTCACGGGGCACCTCTACGTGGTGAAGGACTCCACCTATGCCGTGAAGAAATGTACCATGAACCTGCCCAAGAAGACGGGTGTCAACTTCGTGGAAAACCTCGACATCGTGCAGCAGTTCGAACAACTGCCCGACGGAAACTGGGTGCTGACCGATGACGACATGACCGTGGAACTGCACTTTGTGAAAGGCATCCAAGGCCTGGAAGTACAGCGGACCACCAAGTACAGCGACTATCAGTTCACAGAGATAGAACCCCGCCTCTTCCGCCTGAAAGGAAATGTCATCAAGGAGGCGAACATGCTTGCCAAGAGCGACGAGTATTGGGCGAAAGTGCGCCAAGTGCCTCTCACCAAGAAGGAGAGCACGATGGACGTATTCATGAACCGTATCGAACAGATTCCCGGCTTCAAGTACGTCATCTTCGGAGCGAAAGCCTTGATTGAGAACTTCGTGGAAACGGGCAGCAAGAAACATCCCAGTAAGTTCGACTTCGGTCCTATCAATACAATGATAACCAGCAACTACGTCAACGGCACCCGTTTCCGTCTGAGCGGTATGACAACCGGTAACCTCGACCCGCATTGGAGCCTGAGCGGTTACGGCGCCTACGGAACCAAGGACAAGAAATGGTTCTACTCCGGGCAGGTGGCCTACTCCTTCAACAAACGCGAATACGTATTGTGGGAGTTCCCGAAGCACTACATCGCCTTCAAGTACACCTACGACGTGATGTCTCCCATGGACAAGTACCTCGCCACGGACAAGGACAACTTATTTGTCGGCTGGAAATGGACCACGGTAGACCAGATGTCCTACATGCGCGATGCCACGCTGACCTACGAGCTGGAAACCAATACCGGCTTCTCCGTACAGGCCATGGCACGCCACCGCAACGACCAGCCTGCGGGGCAACTGCAATACTGGAAGAACAACGGAGAAACACCCGGACAGTGGGATGAAAAGAATACGCTGGTGCACGACATCACCACTACCGAGCTGGGTGTGACCCTGCGTTACGCTCCCGGCGAAACCTTCGTCAACACCAAACAGCGCCGCGTGCCCGTATCGTTGGATGCGCCCACCTTCACCCTCTCCCACACCGCCGGATTCAAGGGCGTGCTGGGTGGAGAGTACAACTTCAACCTGACGGAAGCCAGCATCCGGAAGCGCTTCTGGCTCGGCTCGTGGGGCAAGCTGGACGTAACGGCACGTGCCGGTGCGCAATGGAACACCGTTCCCTTCCCCCTGCTGAACCTACCGATGGCAAACCTCTCGTACATCACGCAGAACAACGAGTCCTTCAACCTCATCAACAACATGGAGTTCCTGAACGACCGTTACGCCTCCCTCAACCTAAGCTACGACATGAACGGAAAACTCTTCAACCGCATCCCGCTCATCAAGAAGCTGAAGTGGCGTGAGATGTTCCGCATCCGTGGTCTGTGGGGCACGCTGACGGACAAGAACAACCCATACAAGAGCAACAATCCCGACTTGTTCCTCTTCCCCATGCGCGACGGTGTACCCACCAGCCACGTCATGGGCAAGACTCCCTATGTGGAAGCCAGTGTAGGTATCTACAATATCTTCAAGCTGCTCCACATAGAATATGTACGCCGACTGACCTATACGGATATACCGGGAGTGAAGAAGGGCGGTATACGCTTCATGATATTAATGATTTTTTAAGAGTTACATACTATGCAACCATTAGCAGAACGGCTTAGACCAAGAACATTAGATGAATATATCGGTCAGAAACATTTAGTGGGACCGGGTGCAGTGCTGCGTAAGATGATTGATGCAGGACGTATCTCTTCGTTTATCTTATGGGGCCCTCCGGGAGTGGGAAAGACAACCCTGGCACAGATTATCGCCAACAAGCTGGAAACCCCTTTCTATACACTTAGTGCCGTGACCAGCGGTGTGAAGGATGTACGCGACGTGATAGAGCGTGCCAAGAGCAACCGCTTCTTCTCGCAAGCCAGTCCCATCCTCTTCATCGACGAGATACACCGTTTCAGCAAGTCGCAGCAAGACTCGCTGTTGGGAGCCGTGGAGCAAGGCACCGTGACGCTGATAGGCGCCACCACGGAGAACCCTTCGTTCGAGGTCATCCGCCCGCTACTATCCCGCTGCCAGCTCTATACCCTGAAGTCACTGGAGAAGGACGACCTGCTGGAACTGCTGCAACGCGCCATCACCACGGACACCGTGCTGAAGGAACGGAAAATAGAACTGAAAGAAACCACTGCCATGCTCCGCTTCAGCGGAGGAGACGCCCGCAAGCTGCTCAACATCCTCGAACTGGTGATAGATTCCGAAGCCACCGACCCTGTCCTCATCACGGATGACATGGTGACCGAACGCCTTCAACAGAACCCTCTTGCCTACGACAAGGACGGCGAGATGCACTACGACATCATCTCCGCTTTCATCAAATCCATTCGCGGCAGCGACCCGGATGGCGCCATCTACTGGCTGGCACGCATGGTAGAAGGCGGTGAGGACCCTGCCTTCATAGCTCGCCGCCTCGTCATCTCCGCTTCCGAAGACATCGGACTGGCCAACCCCAACGCGCTGCTACTTGCCAACGCCTGCTTCGACACGTTGATGAAAGTGGGATGGCCCGAAGGACGTATCCCCCTGGCAGAAGCCACCATATACCTTGCCACCAGCCCCAAGAGTAATTCAGCCTATATGGCCATCAACAATGCCCTGGAACTGGTACGCGAAACGGGCAACCTCCCCGTCCCCCTGCACCTGCGCAATGCGCCCACCAAGCTGATGAAGCAGTTGGGCTACGGCGAGAAGTACAAGTACGCCCACGACTACCCCGGCAACTTCGTCAAGCAGCAATTCCTGCCCGACGAATTGAAAGACCGCCGTATCTGGGAGCCACAACTCAACCCTGCCGAGCAAAAGCATAAGGAACGGATGCAGCAACTCTGGGGAGAGGAAAAGAAATGGTAAACTATCAATTCAAATTAAAAATTGAAAATTAGAGATTAAAAGTCGGATACAGAAAATCCCCACAACAAATAACTCATAACTCATAACTCCATGAATATAGTAGTATTAGACGGCTATGCCGCCAACCCCGGCGACCTCTGCTGGGACGAATTGCAAGCCTTGGGCGAGTGCACCATCTACGACCGCACCGCCCCTGCGGAAGTATTGGAACGCGCCGCTGGTGCAGAAATCCTGCTGACCAACAAAACCGTGCTCACCGCCGAGCACATGGCGGCACTGCCCGAACTGAAATACATCGGTGTGCTGGCTACCGGATACAACATCGTAGACACCGCCGCTGCCAAAGAACGCGGCATCATTGTCACCAATATTCCCGCCTACAGCACCGACTCCGTTGCCCAGATGGTCTTTGCCCATATTCTGAACATCACCCAGCAAGTGCAACACCACTCTGAAGAGGTGCACCGGGGCCGCTGGACAGCAAGCAAGGACTTCTGCTTCTGGGACACGCCTCTCATCGAACTGCGCGAAAAGAAGCTTGGAATCGTAGGCCTGGGCCACACCGGCTTCACCACCGCCCGCATCGCCATCGGCTTCGGTATGAAGGTATGTGCCTACACCTCCAAGACCAACTTCCAGCTTCCTCCCGAAATCCGCAAGATGGAGCTGGACGAGTTGTTCCGCGAATGTGACATCATCAGTCTGCACTGTCCCCTCACCGACTCCACCCGCGAGATGGTGAATGCAGAACGGCTTCGGTTGATGAAGCCCACCGCCATTCTCATCAATACCGGACGCGGCCCTCTCATCAACGAACAAGACCTTGCCAATGCACTTAACAACGGTACCATCTATGCCGCCGGCGTAGACGTACTCTCGCAAGAACCTCCCCGTGCCGACAATCCGTTGCTCTCCGCCCGCAACTGCTACATCACTCCGCACATTGCCTGGGCAAGCACCGCCGCGCGCGAACGCCTCATGCAGATTATGCTCGAGAACATCAAGGCCTACCAAGACGGCAAGCCGGTGAACGTAGTGAATAAATAAGCAAACAACATGGGAAAGTCCGCCGTAAAAGGTCTGTTCTACATCTGTCTGATAGCAGCGACATTCGTCTTGGCCACCATCACCATAATGGCAGCCTTCTCAGGAAATGTAGCTCCGGTCGATTCCGTCATCATGCCATTACTGGGGCTGGCAGTGCCCGTACTCCTGATTGTCAATCTGATAACGGCACTCTGCTGGGCATTGGCCCGTAAGCGCTGGGCACTGGTTCCGCTGGTGGCATTCTTCTGCAACTGGGGATATCTGACGTCTGTCTTCCAGCTCCATCTGCCGAAAGACAAAACCCCGGCAGGCAAGTATCTGAAGATAGCCACCTACAACATACACAACTTCGGAGGTGAGATTACCGGTTATTCCTGCAAGGAGATAGCCCGGTACATGCAGCAGGAAGGCGTGGATGTGCTGTGCTTCCAGGAGTTCGGAGACAACAGCGATTTCCCCACAGACAGCATACGGCGCGTACTCTCGCATTGGTCACACGCGCTCATCCCTTCTGAAGACTCCGTCAAGGGCGTACTGCCTATCGCCGTATTCAGCCGCTATCCATTGGCGAACCACCGTTTCATCACTTACCAGCACAGCTCCAACTGTAGCATGATGTGCGATGTAGTGATGGGTACGGATACCATACGTCTGATAAACAACCACCTGCAGACCACCAGCGTTAGCCAGAAGCGCAGGAAGTGGGAACGCGAGCTGGCCACCGACGACACCCGCCGCGAAGTCCAGGCAGCCAAAGATGCCGCAGGCACCCTGCACGAAAACTTCATGAAGCGGGCCACGCAGACTTACGTCATCAGCCACTACGCTAAGACCAGCCCCTATCCCGTGCTGCTATGCGGCGACTTCAACTCAATACCTTCCTCCTACACCTACCATCATTTGAGGAAAACCCTCAAAGACGGATTCCGCACTGCCGGAAACGGATACATGTACACCTACCGCTATGCCAAACGCATGTTGCGTATTGATTACATCTTCCACTCCCCTAGCTTGAAGGGTATCGAATACTACTCTCCGGACCTGGATTTGTGCAGCGACCACAATCCAGTGATTATGGAGGTTGAAATACAATAAAGTAAAGAAAGCCAAAAATAATAAGGGCTGTCCCGGAAATCCCGGAACAGCCCTTGCCTTATCATATTCTGCCATTCAACGGAGGTTATCTGCACCCGATTAGTTGAACACGTAACGGATACCGACTTGCAACTTCCAGCATTCGCTGTAGTTCTGATAGGTGTCGTAAGTCTTGGTAGGATATTCACCGTTCACCTTATACATGGAGAATACCGGAGTCAGGTCAGTGGCGCTCTTCACCCCTTCATACTTCAGGATTCGGTTGCTGTTGGAAACGGTATTGGTCTTGGAGATACCCCATTTGGAGTTGATGAGGTTACCCACGTTCATGATGTCAAAACTCAACTGGAAGCAATGCTTGGTCTTGCCAATCTTGAATTCGAAATCCTCCAGCAGACGGAAGTCAAAGCGGTGCACCCACGGAGCGCGGGCAGCATAAGCCTCGGCATACTGTCCTTTGTGATTCTTCAAGTACGAATCCTGCTCTACGAATTTCCAGAAGGCAACGCGGTCTTCCTCTGTCTTGAAGTTGATTTCACTATCGTCCTTCGGAATGTACATCAAGTCGTTGTTGATACCATCGCCGTTCATGTCGTTGGTGTAGCAGAAGCTGTAACCGCCGGAAGAATAGCCGGAATAGAACAGATTCAGGTGTGTGCCGCGAAGCAGGCCTTTGTGTCTGAAGGGGATGTAGTAGCCCACAGAAGCAATCACCTTATCGGGAACCACATACTGTGACCGTTGTGCATCCACATAATTGGAACCATCAATCGTGTTCAATCCCTGCCAAGTGGAGATAGGGTCGCTGCCCGGAAGACCGGAAACTTCTTTGGACTCCGTGTGCGTATAGGCCAGCATCAGCATCAAGTCATCCACCGGCTGGGCATTCACCGTGATGTTTGCCGTATAGCCGTAGCCTTTGGATGTATTGTCGAGTACCACGGCATTCTTGCCATTGTAATGCACGAAGTCGCCTGCATATTTCACATTCTTGTCGGGGTTGTCATAAAGAGAATAAGAGTACACCATGCGGTTATCCGCACCATTGAAACGTTGCATACCCGTATGCAACAGTTCCGTAGTTGTCACGTCTTTTCCATCAGCGCCCTTGACGGTGGTCAGCTTATTGTACTTCCATTCGTCGGGGTTCTTGATATTGATGTTGTTGATGGTAACGGCATTCACATTCTTCGTGAACATGAACTCTCCCGTCACGGTCAAGGGGAAAGATACGGGTACCTGATAGTCCACCGCGATAGACGACTTCCACACCTGCGGCATCTTGAAGTCCTGAGCCACACCGGAAATCTTGCTTCCCGCCACGTGTTTCTCAATCGTGGTGGGGAGGTTGAACTTGTCGATTATCTGGTTCATGTCCGTAATCATGCCGCCTGCCAACTGGTCCAGACGGGAATCATGGCCCACCACCTTTCCATTGTCATATTGGGTCTTAAAGGTAACGGAGTTCTGTACCATAGAAGCATTGGTCGGCATATTGGTGAAGAAAACCAACGGCAGACGTCCGGTAAACACACCCGTACCTCCACGTACTTTCAGCGACTTGTCCTTGAACACGTCCCAAACGAAACCTATACGGGGAGAAATCTGCCATCTGGAATCCGGCCACTTGCCAGTGTCGATGTGCTGCCCGTCGAAGTCAAGCTCATAGATGGCATCGTTTCTCTGGAGGTCGTCGTTGTCGAACATCAAGTTGTCGAAACGGATACCGTAGGTCAGTTTCAGACTGTTGCCGAGGTTCCATTCATCCTGGGCATAGAAACCAAGCTGGTTGAAGGTAACCTGAGCATTGGGGTTGGCCACACCGTTGAAGCCATAAGTCAAAGCGAATGATTCGGGAGCTGCGCCACTCAGGAAATCTTCCAGACTGTTATAGCGGTAATATCCCGTACCGTTACGCATATAGGCGTTGTTGGCAAACTGGTGCTCATAGCTAAGACCTGCCGTCAGCTTGTGGTTACCGGTGAAGAAGGTGAAGTTATCGGTAATGTTCGTAATCTTGTTCTTCACACCGTTGTTGTAGGTGAACAACTCGTAACCGGCGCTCATGTACGGTTCCAGAATCTGGTTTCCATTCTCGTCCTTGCCTGCCATGATGTCGATGAAGGGGAAAGGAGAAGAATTGGTGCCGCGCATGTCCTCTATATTGGTGTAGGTGAACAGCAACTGATTGGAAATCTTATCGGTGAAGCGGCTGTTCAAATCTGTCGCCCAAGACTGCACCTTGTTGTCCATGGAATACATGCTGTTGGCAAACGCCATAGACTGCGTACCTACGCGATAAGTATTGTTCAAGCGATATCCCGTATCGGAAGAGTTACCGTTCGGGGCATTCCAAGCCGTATTCTTCGTATTGTTGTAGCGGAGGCTCAAGCGATGGCGGTCCGTGATGTTCCAGTCGATGCGGGCCAGAATCTTGGTGTTCTCCTCGTCAGCAGGAAAACTTGTGTAAGAGCCTGCGTCGTAGCCGTACTTGTCCTTCAGATGGTTGTACACCTTCTCCATATCCGACTTCAGCGTACGGGACACCATACCTTTTGCCTCTTCACCGTCCTCACGCGCGCGATACTTTATAACCTCTCCCGGAGTCTTCTCCTTTTCGTAGTTTACGAAGAAGAACAGTTTGTTCTTGATGATAGGACCGCCCAGCGTGAAGCCGTAGGTAGTCTTGGACTCGTCGGAACGTGCTCCCAGGTCCTCGCCGTTGATGCGGTTACCGCGCATGTCCTGGTTGCGGTAATAGGTATAGGCAGTACCTCTGAACGTGTTCGTACCACTCTTGGTAATGGCGTTGATGCCGCCGCCTATGAAGTTCGTCTGGCGCACGTCGAAGGGAGCCACCACTACCTGCACCTCTTCGATGGCATCCATGGAGATGGGGTTGCCGCCGCCGGGGAGGTTGGAACTAAGTCCGAAGTTATTGTTGAAGTTGGCACCGTCGATAGTGAAGTTCGTGGAACGTCCGTCACCGCCGGCAAAACTCATGCCGTTGGCATAGGGAGAAAGGCGGGCAATGTCACTGATGCTGCGGTTCACGGTGGGAAGCTGCGTTATCTGTGCAGAAGAGATGTTGGTAGTGGCACCCGTCTTTTCAGCAGTGAACTTGGTCTTGGCAGCCGTCACAATCACTTCGTTCAGCAACTCGGAAGATTCACTCATCTCTACGTTCAGGTTGTATACCTCACCCAGCTGAAGGGTGATGTCCTTATAAATAACCGTCTGATAGCCGATATAGGAAATCTCCACCCGGTAGGGACCACCAGTGCGCATACCCTGGATAGAATAGCGTCCATCGACGTTGGTCACGGTTCCGTAGCGCGAACCGGAAGGCTGATGAACAGCCTGTACAGTGGCGCCGATAATGGGCTCATTACTTGCATCCGTCACCTTACCTGCCATAGAGGCGGTGGTGACCTGCGCATTTACACCTACGGCAGCCAGTAGCAGTAACGCTGTCAGTGCAATTCTTACTCTCTTTAACATAATGTCTTTTAAATTAGTTCCTAAAACGTTATATTTCTTAAAACACTGGCAAAGATACGCAAAATTATATATAAGAACATTACAATATGATTACATTTTTTTAAGGATTTATTCAATACAAGGCAGCACCACCGTGAAACGGCTTCCACGACCTTCCTCGGAGCGGAGTTCGATGCGTCCTCCCATCTTTTCGACGATGAGCACACAGATGGACAAGCCTAGCCCGACGCCTTGGGAAAACTCGCTACGCTTGTAGAAACGCTCAAAAATCATCTTCTGCTCGCTGTGCGGAATGCCTATGCCGGTATCTTCCACATAAAGATGTACCTCGCTCATGCCGGACGGACAACAATACCCCAGCTGGATGCTGCCTTCTTTCGTAAACTTGTTGGCATTGTTCAGGAAGTTGGTGAGTACCTGTGTCAGTCGCATGGGATCTACATTCACCTGCACATCTTCGGGAGGGAAATCCTTGAGGAACTGCAACGGCGGCTGGATAAGCAGGCTATGCGTCTGATAGACGTCATCGAGCAGCTGGCGCACACTCTCCCGCTGAAAGATGAACGAGAGGTTACCCGACTCGATGCGCGACAGTTCCAGCACATCGCCCACCAGTTTCAGCAGCAGTTTGGTATTGGTGTTGATAATGTCCACAAACTCCTGCCGCTCTTCGTCGGAGAACTCCGGCTCGTTAGCCAGCATGTCCGAGAAGCCGACAATGGCATTGAGCGGAGTGCGTATTTCGTGACTCATGTTATTGAGGAACGACTGTTTCAGTTCGGCTTGCTCCGCAAGCTCGCGGGATTCTATCAGCTCCTGCTCGTGGTCTTTCAGTTCCTGGATGTTCTGCAGCAGTCCGGCTATGATGGGTGCGTGTCCGGGGGTGTGGATGGTATTGTAGCTGAACTCCCACCACTGGAACTCGCCGGTGAAGTTACAGCGGTACTGTCCCTTGTGGTGCGTACGTTCGTGCCTTGACGCTATGTTCTTGCGGAAAACGGGTAAGTCGCCGGGATGGATGTAGGGAGTGATTTCATTGAGCAGAAGACGACCGGAGCGGTGGTGAATAAGCTCGCAGAACTGCGAGTCGCAGGACACGGAATCTCCCTCCAGTCGCCAGGCGTAGGTAGAATTTCCTTCGATGGCCAGGCAGAGGGTCTCATGCTCGTAGAGGAGGTTTCGCAGTGCCTCACGCTTGCGCCTGCGTTCGTGCAGTAGGCTGAAAGAGAGCAAGACTATCACCGTCAGCACGAAGACAGCGCCCAGAATGGAGCCTACGAGTATATGGTAACGATAGCGCTCCGAGAAAGGGATGTACATCACGGTGTACTCCACCGGAATGCTCTCGAGCGGGATGCCATACTTCTGCAGCACATGCCAGTTCAGCACGTACTGCTTAGCGCATTCCGTCACCTGCTGCCGGGGCATCCGCCCTTCGAGGCGTTCCTTGATACCGGTCGCCATGTATCTTATCTGGCTCTCCAGCGGGGTGAAATATCCTCCCAGCAAGTAGTCGGCAAAGCCGAAGCCCTCGTTGATGGTCTGAAACGTGGGATTGTCAAAGAGCATGCCCACGCGCTTGGTGGTATAGTCCCGCTTGGTATAGAGCAGCAACGTGTTGTCGCCGCGTCCCAGCCACATCAGATGGCGTATCGCTATGGAGTCGCTCGTCATGCGCACAATCTTCGTGGTGTCCAGCAGCATGTCTATGTTCTGCCGTTTCAGTATGGGGCTGATAGTCTCCCCCTCGCGCACGCAGTGATAGGAGGAACCAGCAAAGTAAAAGCCTTGGGCGGAGGTCACGATGTCGGGCCCCTGCCCTTCGCACTGTTCGTTCAGCGCGTGCCATATCTTGCGGTCCAGAAAAGTCTGGCCGTTCATCAGACAGATGCGTGCCTTGCCCATGATACTCTCTATCATGCGGATGGTGCGCAGGTAATCGGGCGTGTCGGCATAGCCCGTGATGTTGGGATATTGCAGGAGCAGGGAGATGTTGGGATAGTTCACACCGCTAAACACGACGGGTATTTCGTGCGCCAGCGGATGCCCGCATGCCATCAGCGCATAGGCAGCCTGGTCGTCGAGCACGGCTATTAGCTCGGCTCCCCAAGCGGAGAGGTCGTCCACGAAGCCGGCCATGCGGAAGTTCTCCACCTCCTCCATGTAGCGGTCGCAGTCCAGGTAGTATTCGCGTACATCGCAGTCCAAGCCGAGACGGCGGAACTCTTTCTGCAGCAGTTCCAGAGCTTTCGTGGCAGGCGGATAGCCCGGCTCGAAAGAGTGTATCAGTGCGATGTGCCGCGTCTCCGCATGGGCGGGGCAGGCACACCACACGAGGCAGAGGGAAAGCGTCAATATATATACGGTAACTACCGTTGTTTGCTTCATATCCGGAAGGTCCTTTCGACTTGTACCAGCAAAGATACGAATGTTTTTTAAGAATAATGGACTATTTCTTCTGTTTCTGTAACAAAGAATACGTTTTCTTAAATCATTGACACATCCCAACTTATCTTTCAGAGGATTTACCGAATATCCCTAAAGAACCGATTCTTCGTCCAGTATTCCAAAGTGGAGATCTATTTGTTCTTAACCTTCGGCAACACCGCATTCAGTACCATATATCCCAACATACCGGCAACAATCGTTCCCAGCAATACACCAAACTTCGCCTGGTTCAGCAGATCCGGATATTCTCCTGCAAAAGAAAGGTTGGCAATAAATAAAGATACCGTAAAGCCAATACCCCCCAACAAGGATACTCCGGCAACACTTCTCCAATTCATTCCCGGAGGCATTGAGGACAAACCACTCTTGACCGCCAGCCAGGTAAACAGAAAAATACCGATAAACTTGCCAAGAAGCAATCCTGCAGCCACCGCTATACTAACAGCTCCAACAACGCCACCGCCTCCACTGAACACCACACCGGCATTGGCAAAGGCAAAGAGCGGCAGTATCACAAAGTTTACCGCACCATGCAAATTGTCTTCCAGGGATTGCAAAGGACTAATTACATGATCAGAAGCGCGCTCCACTTGTTTTAGAGTGGCAATCTGCTCATTGGTCAATATAATATTATCTGATTTGGTAACCGGAAAATCACCGATAATGTCGCGGATGCGTTTAATGTATTTCCCGGCATCCAAACGGGGACGGGCCGGTATTACAAAGGCCAGTATCACTCCGGAAATAGTGCTGTGAATGCCCGACTGAAGGAACAAATACCAAATAATTACCCCGATAAGCAGGAAGAATATCTTCTGTGTCATACCGAATTTCCCCATATAGTAAAGGAAGAAATAAAGGACAGCAGCTACAATAAGATATCCGTATGCCACTTCGGAACTATAGAAAATGGCAATAACCAGAATGCCGCCAATATCATCGACCACTGCAAATGCCGTCAGGAAAATTTTCAGACTCAAAGGCACCCGTTTACCCAGCAGACTGAGTACACCCAATGAAAAAGCAATATCCGTAGCCATCGGTATAGCCATACCGCGCGTTTCCGGAGTACCCTGAACGACCAAAAGTGAATAGACAATGACCGGCACCAGCATACCGCCACATGCCGCTACAAAGGGTAAAGAAGCCTTACGAAAGGAAGAAAGTTCACCCACCAGCAGTTCCCGCTTTATCTCCAACCCCACAGCCAGAAAGAAAACAGTCATCAAGCAGTCGTTTATAAACTCAATCATTTTCAACGGATGACCGCCATGGGAGAACAAATTAAAGTCTCCGATGCGCAGATGCAGTTCTTGCAAAAGAAAGCCCTGATACAACGGAGCCATCGGCGAATTAGCAATAACGGCCGCCAAAATAGCCATCAAAAACAGCAAGATGCTCGCCGCTATATTCAGCGACGAGAAGTTTTTCACAGTACGTAAAATAATCATAAAGAAGTATATTTGATTTAAGATTTCATCCTTTCGACATCAATCCAGCTTCAAGACTGCCAGGAACGCTTTCTGAGGTACCTCCACATTACCAATCTGTTTCATACGCTTCTTACCTCTCTTCTGTTTCTCAAGCAATTTTCGTTTACGGCTCACGTCACCTCCATAACATTTGGCCGTTACGTCCTTACGCACAGCCTTAATCGTTTCCCGGGAAATAATCTTGGCACCGATAGCAGCCTGAATGGCGATATCGAACTGCTGTCTCGGAATCAGGTCTTTCAACTTCTCGCACATCCGGCGTCCCAATTCGTAGGCATTGTCAAAGTGTGTCAAGGTAGAAAGAGCATCCACCGGCTCACCGTTCAGCAAAATATCCAGCTTCACCAGTTTGGAAGGACGAAAACCGTTGGGATGATAGTCAAAAGAGGCATATCCCTTAGAGATACTCTTCAATTTATCATAGAAATCGATAACTATTTCGCCAAGAGGCATGTCATAGTATATTTCTACGCGGTTACCTGAAATATATTCCTGCTTCACCAGCTCGCCACGCTTGCCCAGACAAAGAGTCATGATAGGGCCGATGTAATCAGTAGTGGTAATCACCGAGGCGCGGATATAAGGCTCCTCAATACGGTCTATCATGGTAGGGTCGGGCATGCTGCCGGGGTTATGCACTTCAGTCATATTTCCCTGCTTGTCATAGATATTGTAGGAAACGTTGGGCACGGTGGTGATAACGTTCATGTCAAATTCACGGTCAAGGCGTTCCTGCACAATCTCCATATGGAGCAGCCCAAGGAAACCGCAACGGAAACCAAAGCCCAAAGCCAATGAAGACTCAGGCTGGAAAGTCAGCGAAGCATCATTCAACTGCAACTTCTCCAAAGAAGAACGCAAGTCCTCAAAATCTTCTGCCTCGATGGGGTACACACCAGCAAAAACCATCGGCTTTACCTCCTCAAAACCGGCGATGGCCTCTTCGCAAGGACGGGCAATATGCGTAATCGTATCACCTACTTTCACTTCCTTAGAGGTTTTGATACCCGAGATGATATAGCCCACATCCCCCGTACGCAACTCCGGACGTGGCATCATTTCCATTTTGAGCACTCCGATTTCATCCGCATCATATTCCTTGCCTGTATTGAAGAATTTCACTTTATCCCCTTTACGAATCACACCGTTCACTATCTTGAAATATGCAATGATACCACGGAAAGAATTGAAGACAGAATCGAAAATCAACGCCTGCAACGGAGCTTCCTCGTCACCCTCCGGGTGAGGGATACGCTCAATGACCGCAGCCAGAATCTCTTCCACTCCCATGCCTGTTTTGCCAGAAGCACGGATAATTTCATCACGCTTGCAGCCCAACAGTTCGACGATTTCGTCCTCCACTTCCTCGGGCATGGCGCTTGCCATGTCACATTTGTTGATGACGGGAATAATCTCCAAATCATGCTCAATCGCCATATAGAGGTTTGAAATGGTCTGCGCCTGCACTCCTTGCGAAGCATCTACAATAAGCAAGGCTCCTTCACAAGCGGCAATGGAACGTGACACCTCGTACGAGAAGTCCACGTGTCCCGGAGTGTCTATCAAGTTCAGAATATACTTTTCACCTTTATAGGTATACTCCATTTGTATGGCATGGCTCTTGATGGTGATACCTCTTTCCTTCTCAAGGTCCATGTCATCCAGCATCTGTCCGTTAGTTACTTGTATAGTATTGGTAAATTCCAGCAGACGGTCTGCCAAAGTTGATTTACCGTGGTCGATATGGGCAATAATGCAAAAATTTCGTATATTCTTCATTGTCAATAACTATCTATTAATTGGGTGCGCAAAGATAGTGAAAACAGAGCAAATAAAAAAAATGCGTTGATAACATATTCATGTACCAACGCATCTTTTTATAACATTCCAATCAATTCCTCGCTTAGTTCAGCTTTACAAACAATTCGCCTTCCACTTCAGAAGTAGAGACCTTGTCTTCTCTTAACAACCAGCCCAATCCCAGGAAGAAGTCCTTGTCGATCAGTTTAGTTGCTTTCTTGATTTGCTTGTGAGTCAAGCCATCTGTGCCATTCAGTGCAGTCCAAATCTGTCCTGCAACATTACCAGCTTTTTCTTTTAACATTTCTATTTGCTTTTAGTTAAACGTTATCCTCATCTCCAAAGATAGAGATGTCGGTGTTTTTATATCGCTGCAAAGATAGGTATATTTATGTTATACAACACGTTATTAGGCACTTTTTTTCTTACTAAGGGGTAAAAAAGTTCTTTTTTCTTACTTTGAGGACATTTTTTCCAGGTATTCGGTCCAAATTTGGGCAGCTACCTCTACCATCCTGGCACACGGGCGTTTAGCATAATACTGCTCGGTACGGGCTTCCGGAACGGACGAACCTTCCGGTTTTCTCAACCCCAACAATTCAGCACATATCAAAGAGCCGTTTCGTTTCTTGAACTCAGCAGCCAGCTCCTGCACCAACGCATAGTTTGCCGCCTTACCTTCACGATCCTTGCCTTCCACAGCTCCTTTTTCCAATCCGGCCAATAGGAACATGCCGCATGCAGCACCACATGTCTGCCTCATACGACCTATGCCACCACCAAAAGAGGCGGACATCCGGAAAGCCTGCTCTTCTGTAAAGCCATACATATCTGCAAAAGCTCCCACCACCGACTGCGAGCAGTTATAGCCACTCTTGAAAAGCTCCACAGCTTTTTCGATTCTGTTTTTTGTTTCCATCATCATTATTCTGTAATTTCCAACAACATCGGACAATGGTCCGAATGAACAACGTCACCCAATATTCTCGCCTCCTTCAACATCGGGCGCACCGGTTCACTCACCATGCAATAATCAATGCGCCACCCTTTGTTCTTGGCACGTGAATTAAAGCGATAGCTCCACCACGTATATTCCTGCTTGTCGGGATGAAGCCAACGGAAGGAATCTATGAATCCCGCATTGAGAAAGCGCGTCATCCACTCCCGCTCTTCAGGCAGGAAGCCACTGTTGGTGGCATTCCTGATAGGGTCGTGAATGTCTATTGCCTCATGGCAGATATTATAATCGCCGCAAAGAATGAGTTTAGGACGCGTACGTTCCAGCTCCAATACATATTCCTGGAATTTCTCCAACCAGACCATCTTGAAGGCCTGGCGTTCATCACCGCTGGTACCGGAAGGATGATAAACACTCACAACGGACACATCGCCGAAGTCGGCACGGATAAAGCGCCCTTCGTTATCGTATTCTTCAATACCCATACCATATTCCACATGGTCCGGTTCTTGCTTGCTCAAAATAGCGACTCCGCTATACCCCTTCTTCTGTGCAGAATATAGGTAATGCTTATACCCCAAAGCATCCAGCGCCTCTGCCGGATACTGTTCCGGTTGCAGCTTTGTTTCCTGCAAACAAAGCACATCCGGCTGCTCTTGTGCCAGCCACTCGGGAAAACCTTTTGTCACGGCAGCCCTCAGCCCATTTACGTTATATGTAATAATCTTCATACTACTTATTTGATTTCTTAAAAATGAATTATTCAAGATGTCAACTCGGATACCAGCAGCATGATATTCAGCACAGTGACCACCGCAGCAATGGCATAAAGTACAAATGTACTCCATTTGCTGTTTACATACTGCCCCATCACCTTGCGCGAAGAAGTCAGTCCTACTTGCAGGAAAACCGTGAACGGCAGCTGGATGCTCAGTATCATCTGTGAAATCAGCAGTCCTTTGAACGGGTCTCCGATAAAGAAAATCAGCAGCAGCGCAATGCCCAGCGACAGAATCACACCCACCTGCGAGTGACTGTCTTTGATATGATAGGATTCTCCGAAAATACCGGCAAAGATAGAACCTGCCGCCATACCGCTGGTTATCGTGGAAGATATACCCGCCATCAGTAATGCCAATGCAAAAACCACGGCAGCACTGCTCCCCAGCAACGGCTCCAGCAAAGATTTGGCCTGCTGCAACTCTTCCACCTGAATACCGCTTTTAAAGAAAGTTGCCGCTGCCAGCAGTATCATGGCACTGTTGATGGCCCATCCCACAATCATAGAGAACAGCGTGTCGAACAATTCATATTTCAACACCTTACGGATGGATGCATCATCTTTCTTATTATATTCATGGCTCTGTATCACTTCCGAGTGCAGAAACAGATTATGCGGCATCACCACCGCACCGAGCACACTCATGATAATCAGCATGCTCCCATGCGGGAACGAAGGTGTCACCCACCCTTGTGCAGCCAGCGACCAATCTATCTTCACCAGAAACAGCTCATAGATAAAGGAGAGCCCGATGACCGAAACAAAAGCAATGATGGAACGTTCTATCTTCTTGTAGGAATTAGTGAAAAGCATGACGACTACAAATACGGTAGTCAAGACAGAACCCCATATGATGGGAATGTCAAACAGCATCTGCAAAGCGATGGCACCTCCCAATATCTCTGCCAGCGAAGTCGAGATGGAAGCCAGCACTGCTGTACCCAATATGGGACGCGACACCCAGGAAGGAGTATATTTGGTAGCGGCTTCGGACAAGCACAAGCCGGTTACAATGCCAAGATGCGCCACATTATGCTGCAATACAATCAGCATGATAGTGGATAAAGTCACGACCCACAGCAACGAATAGCCAAATTCAGACCCTGCCGCAAAATTAGATGCCCAGTTCCCCGGGTCAATAAAGCCCACAGTCACCAGCAGTCCGGGACCTATATATTTAAAAACGTCCAGACCGCCCAGATAGCGTTTGTGGTCTCTCCGTTTCAAGTCTTTAAAAATATTCTTCATTGTGTCTGTTCAATTAAGAGCGTAAAAATACTCAAATAATAACAAATACCTCCATGTTAGGTTCAAAAAAAGCCCCTGGCATCTTTCAATGTCAAGGGCTCTCATCCATTCTTTCAGGCAGTAGGCTCAATACCCCATCTCGTGCAATGCCTTGCACAATTGGTCGGGGCAGGAAGTGGAACGTCTTCCGCAGCGAATTCCTTCCAAACGGGCAATCACCGCATCTACCGGCATGCCTTTCACCAAACGTGAAAGTCCTTGCAGGTTTCCATTACATCCACCCCAAAATGCCACTTCTTTCACAATACCATCTTCCACATCCAGTTCGATGTTACTGCTACACGTACCTTGCGTCTTGTATGTATATGTCATTATTCTCCGCCTTCTTCCGGTTTCATGTTAGTATAAACCGTCTGTACATCATCAAACTCTTCGAGACGCTCTATCATCTTGTCGATGGTTTCGCGTTGCTCGGGAGTCACATCCTTCATATCGTTCGGGATATAGGTAAACTCACCGCCGACATCTTCAAAACCGCACTCTTCCAAATGTTTCTGGATAGCTGCATAGCTTTTCGGGTCACCATAAATAGTGATAGTACCTTCTTCTTCATCCTCTTCGTAGTCTTCCTCTACGTCATAGTCTATCAAGTCAAGAATGAGTTCTTCCATATCGATACCGTCTTTCTTCTTGAAAGTGAACACGCACTTGTGGTCAAACAAGAAAGCCAGTGAACCCATTGTTCCCAAGTTACCGCCGAACTTGTTGAATACGGAACGCACATCGGCTACTGTACGGGTAGTGTTATCGGTCAGTGTATCCACAAAAACAGCTACACCGTGAGGACCGTATCCTTCATAAGTCATACCCTTATAGTCGCTTTGGTCCTTACCCATCGCATTCTTGATAGCACGTTCAATATTATCCTTCGGCATGTTTTCACGCTTACAAGTAGCGATAACCGAACGCAGTGTCGGGTTGTTTTCCGGCTCCGGACCACCGGCCTTCACCGCAATAGCAATTTGTTTACCCAGTCTTGTAAAGGTCTTTGCCATGTGACCCCATCTTTTCAATTTGGCAGCTTTTCTATATTCAAACGCTCTTCCCATTGGAACTGTATTTTAAATTATGAATTATAAATTCTGAATAATGAATCAACGCAGCTTGGCATTCAACTTGTCCTCCAGGTTCTTCACTAGTTTGGACATAATCTTGTCAATCTGCTTATCGTTCAACGTGGCATTCTCATCCTGCAGCAGGAAGCTCACCGCGTAACTCTTCTTACCGGCTTCCAGATTCTTACCCTCATAAACGTCAAAGAGAGAAACCTCCTTCAGCAGCTTTTTCTCCGTCTCGTAGGCAATCTTCTCAATTTCCGCAAACTGCACTTTCTTGTCGAGCAGTAACGCCAAGTCGCGTTTCACGGCAGGGAACTTGGAGATTTCCGTATAGCTCACCTTCACATTGCGGATGGCCTTCAGCAATTCTTTCCAGTTGAAATCGGCATAGTAAACCTCGTTGTCAATATCGAATGCCTTCAGCAGCTTCTTTGTTACAATACCGAAAGTAGCCAACCGCTTTCCACCCCTTGTCTGTACGGATAAACCGGCAGCATAGATGTCATCAGTCAGATTGCCGACAACCAAATCATGCATGTGCAGCCCCAATCTGGCAAAGACATTCTCAACGTATGCCTTCAGCTCATATACCGAGCTGTTCTCATCCGGATGAGCCCATGAGTTGGTCACCCTCTTGCCAGTCACCCACAAACCAAGATGATAGTCTTCGGAATAAGCGGCAAGCACTTTCTCCGGATTCTTCTTTTCCTCGTTGAAGTGATAACAATTACCGAATTCAAAGAATTTCAGGTCTGCATTCTTACGGTTGGCGTTGTGCGAGATGCTTTCCAATCCACCGAAAAGCAGTGTCTGACGCATGGCATTCAAGTCTGCACTCAACGGATTCAGCAACATTACCAGATTCTTCGACGGATAAGACTCCAAGTTGTCATAGTAAGCGGCACGCGTCAACGAGTTGTTCAGAATCTCATTGAAACCACAGCCCACCAGCTGCTCGGCAACCAGGTTTTGCAGTTTGTTGGATTTATCATATTCACCCTTGGTAGTCAGACAAGACTTCAAGGTAGTCGGAATCTCCACATTATTATATCCGTAGATACGCAGGATATCCTCTATTACATCGCAATCGCGCTGCACGTCCACACGGTAAGGAGGAACATCCAGTGTAAGCCCTTCGGCTGTCTCGTCTACAATCTTCATTTCCAGACTTGTCACGATGCTCTTGATGGTATCCACCGGAATAACTTTACCAATCAGTGAGTTCACTTTCTCATAGGCAAGTTCCACACGGAAATCCTTGGCAGGAGCGGCGCACACATCTTTTATTTCAGAAGAAATGGTACCTCCGGCAAGTTCCTTTACCATCAAAGCAGCCAGCTTCAGGCAGTAAATAGTGGCATTCGGGTCAATACCTCTTTCAAAACGGAAAGAAGCATCTGTGTTCAATCCATGACGACGGGCTGTCTTGCGTACCCATGTGGGATGGAAGTAGGCACTTTCAAGGAACACATCCTTGGTGGTTTCCGTAGAACCGGAATCCAGACCGCCGAACACACCGGCAATACACATCGCCTCTTCCTTGTTGCAAATCATCAGGTCGCGTTCGTTCAATTTACGCTCCACGCCATCAAGAGTTACAAACGGAGTACCTTCCGGCATGGTCTTTACAATCACCTCACCGCCTTTAATCTTATCCGCATCGAAGCAGTGCAGCGGCTGGCCGAAAGCATGAACGATATAGTTGGTAATATCCACCACATTATTGATAGGACGCAGGCCGATAATACGCAACTTGTTCTGCAACCATTCGGGGCTTTCTTTTACTGTAACCCCTTTCACCGTAACGCCGGCATATCGGGGACATGCTTCGCTGTTCTCTACAGTTACTTTAATATCCAAGTCGTGATTTTCTACCGCAAAAGCGTCTACCGAAGGTTTCTTCAAGGTAGCCTGCTTACCGTTCTGTATCAAGTAGGCGTACAAGTCGCGTGCCACCCCATAATGTGAGCAAGCATCGGCACGGTTGGGAGTGATGTCCACTTCCAGTACGTAATCGCTCTTGATGTTATAGTAGTCCTTGGCAAGCGTACCCGGAACAGCTGTCTCCGGCAGTACGATGATGCCTGCGTGGTCCGTACCGATACCGATTTCATCCTCAGCACAAATCATGCCGACAGATTCCACGCCACGAAGTTTTGATTTCTTGATGGTAAAGCATTCGTCACCGTCATACAGTTTTGTACCCAACGTGGCTACTACCACTTTCTGTCCGGCAGCTACATTCGGAGCGCCGCATACAATCTGCACGGGTTCACCTTGTCCCAGGTTCACCGTAGTGACGTGCATATGGTCTGAGTTAGGATGAGCTTCGCATGTCAGCACTTCGCCGATGACCAGTCCTTCCAGTCCGCCTTTAATGGTTTGCACCTCTTCCACACTTCCCGTTTCCAGTCCGATGGAGGTTAGTGCCGCAGCAACTTCATCCGGTGTCAAATCGAAATCGACATACTCTTTCAACCAATTATAAGAGATATTCATATCATTACATTTTTATTGTTTCCAAAAGTGACCTGCAAAGGTAATAAGATTTTTTGGTTGGCAGGGAATTATAAATGAAGAAAATAACAAAAAGGCGATGAAGTGCTTTTCCTTCACCGCCTTTCCCCTAATATTACTACATGAATCTACAATTTATACATTCATTGCATTGGCGCCTAAAGCTCCCAATATGGCGGAAGCAACAGCTATCACTACCTTCAAAATTTTGTCCCAAACGTTCTTTTTCATAGTCTTAATCTTTCAAAATTAGTAAATACATCTTATCCTAACGGGTTCTCTCCCTGGTCACCGTCGGAACCGCCACCGGAATTACCACCATCACCGGCATCATCCTTACCGTCAGTCACCACTCCCGTCCATTTCTCAAACTCCACACCCTGGAGCAGGGCACGCGTAGTGCCGATGGCAGCCGGGCGCGTATATTCCGGAGTAAACTGGCAGCGCAAAGCAGTCACCTGATTGGGATTCACGTCTTCAGATTTGACCACTCCCTTACCTCGCGTACGGGCCTTCATGGTGAATGTGCCCAGGCCATCCAGACGCACCGTACGGCTGTTCAGCAACTGGCTCCTCATTACCGTCATCAGGTTACGGATTACATTATGTACGTCACCCGGAGTCAGGGAAGATTTCTCGGCAATCACCTCAGCCAGCTGTTGCGCATCCACGGCTCTTCCCACTTTCTTCAAACTCAGATGCCAAAGTTTGGCACCCTCTTTTGTCGCCAGAGACGACTGTCTTGCATAATAAAATAAAGGCATACTTTCTTTCTCCTTTTTACATTTTTAATTCAACATGGTTTTTAATCTCGTTTTGTTGATCAACAATGCAAAGGTGAGGATATATTTGCCTGCAAACAAAAAAAACAGCCTCGCTGAAGCTGTTTTCTGAGATAAGTTTATAAAGTATTGATTTACAAGTCGACAGATTAGGCAAGCCAACTTAATCAAAAAAAGGAAAGCTTATTTCAAATTGATTGATGTAATCCAAAATACCTCTTCATGAAACAGACATAAATAAGACTTAACAAGAGGATGGTACATAGCAGATACCAGTAGCCTGAATCCAAACACATTATATATCCTACGATTATGATTGCCTGCACTGCCATGTAAATAGAAGAAACCATTACATGAGGAATCTTCAGCTCATTCGCCATAATCTGATACAGATGTTTACGATGCGGTAGTCCGATATTCTCATGAAGCATCAGGCGGTGAATGATAGTCAGCACACTATCCACACCATAAACGGATAAAAGGACTATCCAACTGAAATCTTCTGTTTCAATGATGAGCCTGCCTATCAGGAAAAGAAGGATGAAGGCAATGCTCACCGAACCCACATCACCGGCAAAGCATTTGGCATGCTTGCGGAAATTGAAGAAACAGAAGACAAGAACAGAACAGATAACGGTATATATGAAATCCGCTTCCACAAAAGTAACCACCTCCTTATTGACATAAGCCAACGCAGCAAGAATAACCAGAGAATAACCGCCGGTTATGCCGTTAATGCCATCCATAAAGTTATAGGCATTGATGATGCCCGTACAGACTATCAAGGCTATGACTATCCACCACCAAGACAAGGAGAACAGTCCCCACTGATAAAACATCAAGGCCATGGCAGAGAAATGAAAAAGCAGTCTTGTCATCTGTCCGGTGGATTTTATATCGTCCACGAAGCTGATGAACGTCACCAGTGTCAAGGCAAGCAGGAACCAGGGATATTCAAAGTCACTCGTCAGGAAATAAGCCAACGCTCCGAAATAGAAAATAATCCCACCACCGCGTAAAGTCACTTTCGTATGGGAACTGCGCTCATTGGGCTTGTCAATGATATTACACCTATCAGCTATTCTAAAATAAAAAAGTTCTGCTAAAAACAGCAGAACCAGTATTAGCAGATAATACATAACAGTATTTTCCTCTTTAATTTTTAATTATCAATTTTTAATTCTTAACTTTTAATTTGAGAACGATTTTATCGTTCTCACTATCCCCTCCTCTGCCCTCACCGGCATTCTGTCAATTCCCAGGGCAGCCTTTATCTTCGCATTACTCACCACATAATTCTCTGTCAACTTGCGCAGACGCTCTTCATTCAAAGGCAAATGGAGCAGAGTCCCAAAACGGGCACAGAACTCCATCAGTCCTCTGTTTATCTTCCAGATATGCGGCTTACGCTCCAAAGCCTCACACATCAAAGCTATCAGCTCATTTGTGGACAAGGCTTCGTCATCTCCCATGTGGTAGATACCACTCGCCACCTCCTTGGTCAAAAGACCTTCCACCACGTAGCAGAGATTGTCTATTGAAGTAAAAGACCTTCTGTTCTCAAAAGCCCCTAAAGGCCAGGGAATGCCTTTCCTCACCACATTATAAAGAAGATTCAGATTGCCTTTGTTGCCGGGACCATGAATCATGCAGGGACGCAGGATATAGACATCTTTGCCATCATATAGATTAGCTTTCAATCTGCCATCCTCAGTCTTCAACCGGCCAAGGATGTAATTCTCCGCAGCTATCTTGCTTTCCCCATACGGCCCTACCGGGGCAGGCACCACATCTTCAGTCAGCATATCCCCCACCACACTGTCGGCAGCGGCTTTTACCGAACTGAAGAATATGAATTTCTTCGCGGACGATTCCAGAAAGAAATCAAATATCTTTTGGGTCAATCCGGTATTGATGCCGAAATAAGTTTGGGCTGCAGAACGGTTCTTCGTATCGTGAGCCTTGCCCGCCAGATGGATAATGGCATCGAATTTCGGAAGATTCCGCATCGGAAAAGAAGCCGGTTCAATGTCTTTCCAAGAAAAAGTCTTTACCACTCCTTCCTTTTCTGGTACGACAATATCCAGCCCATAAAGGTTATGACGCTCCTTTAAGGCAACAACAAAGTTGGAACCCACAAAACCGTGGATTCCAGTAATAAGTATGTTCATGAAGTAAAATAAAACTTTAAATCTTCACTTATTTAGTAAGAAAATCAATTAGAAGATTTTGCAAACGACGAGGATCTTGCCGTCCATCTCAGACTATTATTATCTCAATTCTATCCTCAAACATTTGATAATAAATATGGTTCTGTTTATAAAAAACACACTTAATCTCTCCATACTGAGATAAGCGTAACACCTTCTTACCCAAATGAGGCGCGTGCCCCAATGATTCTATAAAGGAAATGATTTTAATGGTGATATCATCAACTGTTTTCTTTCCATAAATCAGACCAAACTACTTCCATTCTAACTTTTCAGATAACAATCCGTATACAACCTTATTGGAAATCATCTGTCCTTTCCTCGCGAGCTATTTGAACATATTTTATAGCACCAACAACTTGTTTGTTCTCATTTTGTTCTTTATATGATTTCATCTTACCCATAGCTTCCATTTTCTTACAAAAAAACTTACCTATTTTGAGATATACTAATAATCATTCAACAACTTGCGATTTCAGATACAATTTCTTCACAAACCGCATATCATGCTCCACCATCATCTTCACTAATTCCGGAAAGCTTGTCTTCGTAGAACTCCCCCCTCAGTAGTATCTTGAGCGTCTTGGCTTTCATAGGATTTCCCAACAACTGCTCAACCTCACAAGGACGAAAATATTGATATCGATTTCAACCTGCGTTCTGCCAGTCTTCACATCAATGCCTTTCTCATTCACACCTTCACCTTCCCAACAAAGTTCAACACCGACTTTCTTGAAAGACAAAGTTACAAACTCATGAACCGTATGCATGCAAGCACTCGATTTAGGGTATTCACCTTTGAAAGGACACATTACAGTGCCCTAAACCAAGTTTTGTTAATTAATTAGTTTTGAATTTAACACTGGCTTGCAGCCAAGGTGATTTTGTCAGGAACTACGTTAACATAATCCTTGTAACCGTTAAAGATATTTTTGAAAAAAGTTCCGATGAAGTTCCAGATAGAACTACTATGAAACTTTATCATTCCAATCACACTGTGATAAGTTACAGCCATTTCAGCACCGGCATCACTACCGTAATGAAGTGAGTTATAGTAGTAAGCTTTCGAATGGTTCCTATCAAGTAGACCCAAGGGAATTGTTTCATATAGAGAAGCGTCCATTTTATCTTGATATGCTTCTCCACCGCTTTTATTAATAAGCCACAGCGATTGTATCAAAGAATTTGGATATATCTATATCTAAAACCCATGCATACTTCCCCGCCTTTCTGCCTTAGCTATGGCATCATGAGCAGAGCGATGCAGACGATATCCAAATGAATCCTCATAAAAACAAGGTTCTATGAGGGGCCCAATGACATTTACAACAGCCATTTGTGCAATACGGTCTTCAATAGTGGGAATCCCTAAAGGTCTTTTACCGCCATTGAATTTCGGTATTTCTACAAATTTTACTGCTTTGGCATATAATTACCGGAGTTCATGCAATTCCATAGATAATAAAGATTGAAACCCCAATTTTGCTCATAAGTGCTCATCTCTTACCATCAATGCCTGAACTACCTTAATTAAACTTTACTTTCTTAAAGGCTTCAAAGATTATTCTTTTGTCTATTTGAAATGGTTTTGCTTCTTGCATTGTGTCCTGTTTATCAAGTTGCGCGATACAATCCGCTGAATACGTTTCCCCCTTCGCTCCCCCTCCCTTCTCACTACAAGAACTTCAACACTACTACGGAGAAATCTGCCACAGATTGAGACTTTGACACTTTTCTGCCTTACGTGTCATGTGTCTTTGACATTTTCTCTTGACATTCTCAATCTGCTTCTCACGTTCCATCAAAGAGTCTATATAATGGTCTTGCCGCCTACAGACAGATCACCAAATTGTGCAGCTTGCAGAAAAAACTACACATGCTCCGAATGAAGTAGATCGTAACAACCAGAAACAAATACTCTTGTACTCATCTATGATTTTGAAGACTCTCTTGATACCATTCGAATAATTTCTGTACACCCTCTGCTATTTCAACCTTATGCGACCAACCAAGAGAATGAAGCTTCGAAACGTCAATCAATTTGCGCATGGTACCATCAGGTTTGGAAGTATCAAATTCAACCATTCCCGAAAAACCTACAACCTTAACCACCAGTTCAGAAAGTTCACGGATGGTTAATTCCTTTCCCGTACCTACATTGATATGGCTGTTGCGAATCTCACCAAGAGAAGGAATAGCACCACCACGACCATCTGAGTTGTTACGGTCAACTGCACCATCAGCCTTTACACCATATTGTACAGATGAATACTTATCAATACCGATAATATCTTTGAAATCAACATTCAACAATACATGTACGCTGACATCTGCCATATCCTCACTCCACAGAAACTCACGAAGAGGAGTTCCTGTACCCCAAAGCACCACTTTGTTGCCGTAGATACCATAAAACTCTAAAGCCGAGAGAATGCGGTCATGAGAATTTGAGCCATCTACATTTCCCTCTCCTATTATAGCTTTCAACTTTTCATTTGGATTGATAGGACGTTTGTCCATATCGTTTTCAATACTCTGCCAATCGTCCTCATGAATCAATTTAGCTAAATAGATTTTTCGCATCATGGCAGGTATCACATGACTATTCTCCAAATGAAAATTATCGTTAGGACCGTAAAGATTAGTAGGCATTACTGCAAGATAGTTATCACCATACTGCAGGTTGTAACTCTCACACATCTTCAAACCTGCTATCTTTGCAATGGCATATTCCTCGTTGGTATAACTCCAATTCACTGGTAAGCAAAGCATCCTCACGCATTGGCTGAGGAGCGTTTTTAGGATATATACAAGTACTACCCAAAAACAACAACTTCTTAACCCCATGAGAATGTGCATTGCTTAATACATTGCACTGCATCTTCATATTCTGCATGATAAAGTCGGCACGATAAAGAGAGTTAGCCATAATACCACCTACGAAAGCAGCAGCCAATATTACAGCATCCGGCTGCTCTTCATCAAAAAGCTTCTGAACCTGATATTGATCGGTCAAATCAAGTTCATCGTGACTGCGACCAACCAAATTATGATAGCCACGAGCCTCTAAATTCTTCCAAATGGCAGAACCCACCAAACCGTGGTGTCCTGCTATATATATCTTACTGTTTCTATCTAACATGGTAATTAAATTACTTAACGATGCCCTTTTCAAGATATTCTGCCAAGTTTGTCTTTACTTCATCCTGTACACGTTCCACGGCAACCTTCTCCATATCATGATCCACCATGATACGAACAAGTTCTGTTAGTGGTGTTTTACCCGGATTCCAACCTAACTCAGTACGAGCCTTAGTAGGATCACCCCAAAGATTAACCACATCAGTAGGGCGATAAAAATCTTCCGATACCTCTACAAGCACCTTACCGGTAACCTTATCGATCCCCTTCTCATCTATTCCCTCACCTTGGAACTCCAATTCAATACCTGCGTGCTTGAATGCTAAGTAACAAAACTCACGAACCGAGTGCTGTTCACCAGTAGCAATCACAAAGTCCTCTGGTTGTTTATTCTGAAGAATCAACCACATACACTCCACATAATCTTTTGCATACCCCCAGTCACGAAGAGATGAAAGATTGCCTAGATATAATTTATCTTGTTTGCCTTGTGCTATACGGGCAGCAGCTAGTGTTATCTTACGAGTAACAAAAGTCTCACCACGGCGTTCCGATTCATGGTTGAACAAAATACCCGAACAGCAAAACATATTGTATGCCTCACGATACTCTTTCACTATCCAATAGCCATAAAGCTTAGCTACGGCATAAGGGCTATAAGGATGAAAAGGAGTCTTTTCACTTTGTGGCACTTCCTCTACCTTACCATAGAGTTCAGATGTTGAAGCTTGATAAATTCTGCAAGTAGATGCCAGTCCACACTGACGTACTGCTTCCAATACACGAAGTACGCCCGTAGCATCCACATCAGCCGTAAACTCAGGGGAATCGAAACTTACCTGCACATGACTTTGAGCGGCCAGGTTGTATATTTCAGTAGGACGCACCTTATTCATCACCTGAATAATACTCATCGAATCACCCAAATCTGCATAATGAAGGTGGAAATGAGGCTTACCCTCTAAATGAACAATACGCTCACGAAAATCCACTGACGAGCGACGTATAGTACCATGCACGTCATATCCTTTCTCTAATAGAAGTTCGGCAAGAAAAGAACCATCCTGACCTGTGATGCCTGTTATTAAGGCAATGTTTTGCTTAGATATCATATTATTTTCTTATTAATTCATATATCTTATAAATATATCGTAATGATAATATAAGTCTATTTGAGTATATTCCATTTGCTTTAAAAGCCTTGATATGTTCTTGCATAATTCGTATTCTAGCTTGCAATCCATCTGTACTTACGCCACCTGTACGCATCGTAACAAAATCTTTTGATATGTATACTGTCTTAATATGATTTTTAAATATCAATCTTAACAGATTTTCGAAGTCTGCTCCAATTTTGTATTCAATATTGAATACACCATATCTCTTATATATCTCACGTTTACAATAGAAAGACGGATGAGCGGGCATCATGCCAAATCGCATCATCCATGGTCGAAATAATTTTGAAGAATAATAGCGAACACATTTATTAAGATTATTGTCATTAACAAAATGAATATCACCATAAGTAGCATCTAAATTATTATCAAGACTAAATTCATTAACAATGGTCGCTAAGCAATCATTTGAAGTATAAAAGTCATCGCTATTTAATATTCCTATCACATCACCTGTCGCCATTTCAATACCCTTATTCATAGCATCATAGATACCTTTATCCGGTTCAGATATCCATTTAAGACAATCACCAAACTGCGATTCAAATTCACAAATAATATCAACCGTACCATCATTAGAAGCACCATCGATGATAATATATTCAAGTTCTGCGTTCAATTCCGAAAGAGCAGGAATTTGCTCGACAACACTACGCATAGTGTCACACAAAGTTACACTGCTATTCCAAGTAGCAGTGATTACAGAGATTTTCATAAATAGCATTGATTATTCAGTAAGCGTACGCTTCTTCCCAAAGTCCTCATAAATAAATTATTTTTATCATCTTAATTGACCTATAAAAAGTTGTACGACTTAATAATTTAACATTTAAAAGCCCTAAATAAGGGTTTTGAGACGACATTATATCCCGAATTTTACTTCTTGAGTCTGATACACCACTTATTATACTGAGGGATAACAGATTTCTCTCCCCACAAATAATTTATACAACAATGAATGTTCAACTACTACTTCAGATTTTCTTCGCTGAGCTCAGAAAACACGAAGCCTATTCTGTTCCGCCATTACAAATAACCTTACAGCCAATACATAACACACAACCCTCTGACACCCCTTCAAACTTTGATTCAGGGGCGTCATCAACAATATTATATATGTCGCCTCTACCACAAGTTACTTGATGGAATATCGTAACATTATCTTCTACAGTTGTATTCCCATGCAAAATTATTCCTTCAAGCCAATGTGGGAATTTAATATTATTACCAATTTCATTAGAATTAAGCAACTCTGATTTTATTACCTTATAAACTCTAAAAGCAATCTTTAGAAGTGGATTATTTGAATGTATAAGTCTATTAATATCCACAACGTTGAACTTTAAAATCGTCCTTATACCTGCTTAAGAACTTCATTATACAAATTAATATACTTTTTAAATTGTTGGTCTTTATCAAAAAGATTTTTTGCACGAGTCCGACAATCATATTGTAAAGGGGGATTTTTAGAAATATCCATAATCGCTTTTATTAATGAAGATACATCGCCTTGTTCAACAACAATACCAGTTTTGTCATCTATAGCTTCTGGACTTCCACCAGTATTATATGTAACAATAGGAGTACCGCAAGCAAGTGCTTCAATATTTGTTGTAGGAAAATTATCTGAATATGTGGGATTAACTAATACAGTACTTTCTGAATAAATTTGAGCCAATTCTTCCATATTAGTCGTTCTAGATATACCTAGAATACCATCCGGTAGATTCTTTATTTGATTATTACTTAATCCTACCAATTTTATTTGATAATTTTCTGGTAACCTATGGCGAAGTTCTATAAAATCATTAAGGCCTTTTCTTGCATCCCAAACAGCTGCGACCCCCAATAGTTTTATAATGTTATCCTTTTTCTTAGATTCCTCATAAGGTTTAAATATATTCAAATCGATACCATTATGAATAGTCTCTATTCTTCTACTGCCAAGAAAAGATTGACTTAACATGTTTGACATCCAATGTGATACTGAGACTAAATATAAATGTTTAACCTTTGAAAAATAATACTTCTTTAAAAGGTATTGTTTATCTGCAATATTTCTGAATAGAGCACGTTTTTGCGGGCATGAATGACAGCCTGTCTTCCATTGATGACAGTTTAACATATCATAATACATACACCCCCCCGTAAAAGCCCAACAATCATGCTGAACCCAAACTACAGGTTTATCTGTAGACGCCAAAAATTCAAATAAAATAGGATAATTTAAATAATGGTCATGAATGTCATGAAGTTGAATAACATCTGGATTGACTTTTTTTATATAAGACACAAGTTTCTTTGTTGAAAGTTTAGAGGCTAAACCTTCTCTATCAAAAAAACAATGCTCAAAATAGTGTTCATATACATCGAACAACGTACCTATTTTATACTCTTCGCTAATGCTGTCTCTATGCATCCTTGCATATGAAATGTAGCATTCCCAACCATACCTCTTAGCAACTTTTGCAATATCCTCTGATATTTTCCCTATACTTAATATGTTACTACACACATTTATTTGCAATAATTTTGGCATATTTTGCAGTTTAATTGTTTTCCCTTTTACTCAAAACAAAATCAAATGCACTAATAGCTCCTTGAGCCATATGATCCACAGTTGCCTTCCCATAATAATATTGCTGGGCCGCTATTCCCATATTAATATATTTAACAGAATCTAAAATAGCGTCTTTCATAATTTCAACTAATTCTTCAGAATTATCATACATAACACCATTTTCTCCTGAAGTTATGTGATATAATTCACCACCTGTTATAGCGTTTTTTTGAGTAACAAAAGGAACCCCATATCCCATACTCTTAGGCACCGATAATCCAGCTTGCAAAGGAGAAAAACAGAGAATTGCTTTTTTAAATTGCTCTGCTAAAACATTTTCATCGAAAATAGCACCCTCTAGTGATATATTATTCTCTAACTTGTTCTTTCTAATAAAATCTTCTATAAAAGGTCTCATTTCACCTTCTCCTACTATTCGCAACTTAGGAATTTGATGATTAAAATTATCAATAGCCTTTTTATAAGAATCCAATAGTACCTCTAATCCCTTCCCTTTGTATAAAGTTCCTACAAAAAGAAAATCTTTCTTTGTCTTATTCTCTATATCGATTTTTTTTACCAGCGTGGTATTTGGTGCTACAAAAACCTTATCCATATCTAAAGAACTATTCTTCCAAAACTCTTTAGCTTTTTCCATATAGAAAATTGAAGCATCACAACGACTAAAGATTGTCTGATATAACTTATCAATAATAGTGTGTTTACGATCTGTAATATACGGATGAGTATATGATACTCTAAATCCAATGCTCCAATTTAAAAGTCCATACTTATGTGGCAAAAATGGTAGTATGCAATAACTAAATACATGAGGATCTGGCACAAAGCTTACAAGATCATATTGTTTTGTCAAGCGACAAATTCCTTTAATAAATATAAAGGGACCTAATTTGGAAAAGTTTAATTTTATCAATTTAAATAAGCATTTCTCCTTCGCTCCATTACTACGATAGTATGCTACTGTTAAATCATAATTAGCTGCTATAGTATTATAAATAGGAACATTATAGGAAGAAATGTCATTTTTAAGCAAAAGTACTTTTGGTTTCATATTAATTTTTTTAATTGTTCCGTCAGACAATATCGAACTATAAGCATAAGACCCACCTATGTTGACGGATAACCTTATTATTAAATGTGATAAACACCCTCGAGTGGGCAAATATTGAAACAATCCAATACTACCTTACCTTTGAGTTTATCCCAATTCTGCTTAATATGATCGTGTTTAACCATAACAACAACCATATCAAGATTCTTCAAGAACTCATCAAAGTCAGAGAACTGATTCTCTGCAATCTTATGATTCTCGAGAAATGGATCATAGCACTTCAAAGGACGCGCCAAATGGCGCTGCTGGATATCAAGCATCTGGAGTGTTGGGGACTCACGGAAGTCATCTACATTCTCCTTGTATGTTAAGCCATAAAGACCAACGCGACGATTGTCTGTGATATTATTCTCCTTCATGATCTCATAGATACGCTCGAGTACGAATGTTGGTTGAGAATCGTTTGTCTTCATTGACTCATCAATAACCTTTGCAAGCTGAGGGTAGTCACCTACAAGAAACCAAGGGTCAACAGAGATACAGTGGCCACCTACACCTGGTCCTGGCTGGAGGATATTCACACGTGGGTGCATGTTACAGATCTTGATGATCTCGTAAACATCCATGTTGTCGTGACGGCAAATACGAGAAAGCTCGTTAGCAAAAGCGATGTTAACAGCACGGAATGTGTTCTCTACAACCTTAGTCATCTCTGCTGTACGGATGTCAGTAACAACGATGTCACCCTGACAGAATGAAGCATAGTAGCTCTTTACCTTCTCACCAATAGCCTTATCATCAGCACCAACAGTACGATTGTTGTGGACCAACTCATAAACCATATTACCAGGGATGATACGTTCAGGAGCATGAACAAGGTTAATGTCCTCACCAATCTTAAAACCATTCTCCTCAATTACAGGGCGAACGAATTTGTCGATAGTACCAGGAGAAACAGTAGACTCGATAACGACAGTTGTACCTTTAGGACAAACCTTCATTACTTCTTTAACTGCACCCACTACATAACAAGCATCAACTTTCTTAGAGAACTTGTCATAAGGAGTCGGTACAGATACAATGTATATATCTGTCTTCTGATACTCAGTGGTGAACTTAATACCTGCCTTTACCGCAGCATTGAAAAGTTCATCAAGACCATCTTCCTTGAAAGTTGTCTTACCCTGGTTGAGAGTGTCAACCAATTCCTTGTTGTAATCTGTACCGATTACCTCAACGCCATGAGACGCCATCATGAGGGCGGTAGGAAGGCCGATATAACCCAATCCAACTACATTAATCATGATTTTAATATTTTGAAATTTCTATTTTTACTTATTTGCCGTAAGGCGCAGGATTCTCACCATTAAGAGCAGCAATAATGCGTGAGCATGCCTTGCCATCACCATAAGGATTGACTGCTTTGCTCATCTTCTCATATGCAGATGCATCATCGAGCAAGGTGCTAATTTTACTGACAATTTTATCATAATCAGTACCAACAAGATAAACGGTACCGCTAGCAAGTGCTTCAGGACGCTCTGTGGTATCACGCATAACGAGTACAGGCTTGCCTAAACTAGGAGCCTCTTCCTGTATACCACCTGAGTCAGTAAGAACTATATTAGCCTTGTTCATCAAGTGTACAAACTCAAGATACTGCAAAGGCTCGATGAAGAAGAAATTTGGACGAGTAAGATCCTCTCCAAAAACTTCATGAATTGGTTTACGTACGTTTGGATTCAAGTGCATTGGATAGACAAAATCAACCTCTGGATATTTCTCAGAGATATCCTTCATAGCAGAAACCATACGGATGAAGCCATCGCCAAAATTCTCACGTCTATGCCCTGTAATCAAAACAAGTTTCTTGCCATCAGCAAGACGAGTAACGTCATAGCCAGCTTCAAACAAAACCTTATCTTGTTCAGCACGAAGAGAACCATCTGTCTTGAGTTTCTCTACAACCATGTGGAGAGCATCTATAACAGTGTTACCTGTTACGAAAATTTCACCATGAACATTTTCTTCCTTGAGATTCTTTTCAGAAAGAGGAGTTGGTGCAAAGTCATAATTAGCAATACGACCTATAACCTGGCGGTTCATCTCCTCTGGCCATGGCGAATAAAGGTTATGAGTGCGAAGGCCTGCCTCTACATGACCTACAGGAATCTGTGCATAGAATGCAGCAAGAGCGCCCGCAGTAGATGTGGTTGTGTCACCATGAACAAGTACTACATCAGGACGATACTCCTTGAACAGGTCACGAAGACCTATGAGGACACGAGCAGTAATATCTGTTAAGTCCTGACCTTGTTTCATAATATTGAGGTCATAATCAGGTTTCACATCAAAAATGTTAAGCACCTGATCAAGCATTGCGCGATGCTGACCTGTAACACATACTATAGTTTTAAACTCATCTGGGTGCTTCTGGAACTCTTTCACCAGCGGGCACATCTTAATGGCCTCTGGACGAGTGCCAAAAACTAACATGACTGTCTTCATAATTATATTAAAATATTTTTATTATCGGTATAGGCGTTTAGGGCACACCGATTAAAATAATTCCGTGCCTTTACCGTATATGGGAAGAGGAAATATATTTAAAGGCGTGAAGTCTATTGATTTTTACCATCGCTTCAATTCAGAAGAACCATACTATGAGTATCTATCTGAAATCAAATGGAAAGACGACTATGTATGCAAGAAGTGTGAAAACATTCATTACTGTAAAGGCCGCCTTTCTTATTCTCGTCATTGTACCAGATGTAAGTACGATGAAAGTCCAACAGCTAGAACAATGTTTGACAAGTGCAAATTTTCCATTGAACAGACATTCCACATAGCATTCAAGATTAGTACAAAGAAAAAAGGCATGTCTTCATTGGAGTTGTCTGAAGAATATGGTTTGCGTCAGAAAACTTGTTGGGAATTTAAATGGAAAATACAACAAGCAATGCAAAGCTCTAAAAACACATCTATTTACAGAAGAAGTACATATCGAGAATTCTATGTTGGTGAAGAGGAAGAAGGTGTCGTTGGACAAAAAGCAGGAAAAAAGAAACTCATTGTTGTTGCCTTAGAAATGCAAGGAGTAGAGTTTGGCAAAGCCTATGCTCAAGTTATAGACGATGTTTCCTCTAAGTCTTTCAAACCGTCCTTTGAAACCTACATTAACAAGGATACTACTGTTATTACCAATGAATGGAATGGATACAAACCATAAAAAATGACTATCTCGTTTGTTGCAACGTTCATCTAATGACGGTAAAGGATTTCCGCAGATGCATATTCATATCATGAATATCAAAGGATGGCTTTGTGAAATACACCACCATTGTTCGAAGAAACGTCTTCAAGGTTATCTCGATGAGAATTTTAGGTTCAACAGAAGGAGTCAAATGGGCACAATCTTCGATGTGCTCCTCCGTAGAATGGTAAATAATAGCCGAAACGCCTTAAATAGGGAGTTTTGTAAATGCGCCCTAAACACCTATACCGATTTTATTATTTCCTTTTGCACTCATACCATCGGAAATAAGATACCAAAATATATATCCTGAATTGATACCTACACCGAGACCCGAGACAAACATTAGAACAAATAAAACAAAATAATTAGCCTTATCAATCAAATCACAAGTTTTTTTTATTTTTTTAAATAATACTTCCATATATAAAAGTAAAACTATTAGCCCACAATCTAACAAAAGACTTAATATAGCTGATTCGGCTCCATTACCAACAATTTTTCTACTATAGTTATAATCTCCCAAAATATACTGAAAGAGATTGTAATGATTAACCCATATATTGAAATGCTTTTGCATGTAGAAAGTTCTATCCTCATTTCCGGCATCAGCAAAGCTAAAAACATTAAGAAGTCTCTCAAGGACTCTACTATCTAAATTTAGATAAGATATAATTTCAAAGAAACTAAAGACGATAAATCCTATAACAACGAACTTCGACAGTCTCGAACTCTCTTTTACGAAATACAAGATAGGTAAAATCAATAATACTGTAGATGTTCTACAACCACTTAAGATAGTTTCAATAAAAGCGATAAAATATACATACTTATATTTTGGGGGCAAACATATTGTCATCAATGCTATACAAACTCCACCGCTTTTAGGATCCGAGAACAAACCAAAATGATAAATAGGTCCACCAATATAAATTTCATATCCTTCTGATATATTAACTAAAACCTGACCAGTAATCAATTCATTTGCCAGAGCAAGAAAATTTAAAATAATTATTGAAATAAAAGTCCAATAAATAATCTGAGAATTGTCTTGCCTACTTTTAAGGTACATGCCTAGAAATATTGGAACTATAAAAGTAACTATTAAAGTATATAAATCATCAAGTCTAGTGATATAGAATAGTGAATATACAAACAATAAAAAAAATAAAATAACTGATATTCTTTTAGTATGGAAAGAAAAATAACGAAAATTAAAAAAATACGAAAGAACAATCCATATAATAGCAATTAGTTGAAGAATTTTATTCAATAGTGGATAATATGTATTACCAACACTAGAAAGTGAGAATGCTAAAATTATCAGTACTATAAATATATATTTTGCATATCTTGCTAATTTCATATTTATATGATTTAGTCTGGATATTCACATTTGTTAATAATAAAATTGTCTTTTAGAAAATCAGCATTTTCTTTGATTCTATCATAACTCCACTCCCACCATTTAAGCTTTTCTAATTTTGATATTTCTTCGTCATTAAATCTCATCTTAATTACCTTTGCAGGATTTCCTGCAACAATTGCGTATTTAGGGACATTTTTTGTAACAATAGAACCTGCACCAATAACAGCACCTCGGCCAATTTTTACCCCTGATAAGATAACAGAATTAGATCCTATCCAAACATCATCCTCAATTACTATTTCACCCTTTGATACCGCTATATTATCGTTTTTAATTCCAAGTACATGACCTACTACATCACAAGTACTAACTGTTTTCATGTTGTGATTATGCTCTTGAATAATTACATTTGAGGCAATAGAGCAGAAAGATCCTATATTAACACCATATTTAGCACCAAATATACGAGTACCAGGGCCATTAATTGATGTATACCGCCCGACACTTATCTTTCCGAATAAAATTGCTTTGTCATGAAAACAACATCCATCTGATAATGTTACATCTCGTCCAATAAAAGAACTTGCTAAAATTACCTTATGCAGATTTTTTGTTTTTTTTATAACAAAAAACGGACTAGAAAAGCATGGAAAATCACATGCAACTCCCCTCCTAAACAAAAGCAGAAAAAAATAATTTATAATGGATACTAAAAACTTACTCATTACAAGAAATTAATTTATTCCTTCAAATTTATCTATAGCTTTACTATATATTCCCTTATATTTGATTCGTTCTATATCTGTATAATCATTAAGAGTACGTAGATAGAAATGATTTACTCTTGCAAATCTTCTGAAAATTTTCGTATTTACAATTAAATCTCTTAAATAGTTTCTTGTACCCAAAATTATCATATGAATAAAAAAGAAAAAAGAAAACTCAATCTTATTCTTCTGTTTATTCAAATATAAATCCTCAATATAAGCTGCTGCTCTTTGATAATTTTTGCCATCTGCAAAACCGATAACATCCTTTATTATCTTCAATCTATCATTCTCTTTATCTGCAAATAGCTTTATACCTCCTGTACTATAATATTCATCAATAGCTTTTTGAAGATTTTCAATGTTCTCAATAATAGGACTGCCTTCAGAAATTGATGACCTATTAAACTTTTGAATAATTGGATTATATAATAGAGTATGTTTCTTCAAGAGCCATGCTTCTAAAGCTGTTGTGCTTTCAAAAGCTATTAAAATATCGCAAACATTAATTACGTCGAATACGTTTTCTTCAGTTTGTAAAATCAAAACATTCTTGAATTTTTCGATTTTGGAGAACTCATCATAATTTTTATTTTCAGTTAAAGGATGTTTTTTGGCAATGAACAAAATGTCTGGATTATTTTTAACAAGCTCTAGATAGCCATCTTGAAGAGCAAACAACGAGGCTTTAATACCTTCCAACTCCTTACCGAAGTAAATAGGTCCTGTACTGTGATTTTCATTAAACATAAAATCAAAAGTATAACCTGCCAAGGTGACCACTTTGGTGAATTTATCCTTTTTATATTTTGAAAGTAAAGATTGACGATCCATAAAAGATAACAACGAATATTTATCAAAACCTGTTGCACCAGATAACTTTATCTTATTGTTATCATAGCCTTTACTTGTTTTGAAATATTCAATGTTTCTTTGAGACCATTCTAAATGTAGATCTTCATAAAGCCTCTCTTTAGTATTCCATCCAAACAGCATCGTAGTAATTGAACCATCAATATATCTATAATCTCCTTCGGACACGAAAGTAACAACTTTGCACCCCATCATAGAAGCAAATCGGCATGCCCAAAGATGATTTCTACATCCTATTGCATTTGCATCAATTACTAATTTGGGTCTATATTTCAAGATATCGAATACGAAATTATCATAAAGCCATTTTCTTGTAATAGTTATATCTAAATCTTTCTCGAGCTTAGATAAAACAGGCTCTACAATATCAACGTCTCGTCCTCTACTTGAATAAGTGAATGACAATATGTCTGTTTTTGATTTCATTATACAAAGACCTTAAATAAATTATTATAAATATCGATAGATAACTATACTTGATCAAAATATTATCTATAAAAAAATACGAAACACCAAAAGAAATAACCCAAAAAGAAAGATGTGATAAATAGAATTTCCAATTCACATCAATTTCTTCGTAACGTTTTGAAGCAAATATAATAATTAGAGTGTAAGTAATCACTGATACACAATTCGATATACCAGCTGCCACATAACCAATACTAGGGATTAATATAAAATTCAAGAGAAGACCGATTGCAGCTTGTACAACCGCAGCATACATAAACCATTTTGTCACTTTATGAAAACTGAGTACATCTGAAAAAAGCCTATACTGTGCTTGGAATATATATACACATGTTAAAAAAATCACCGTCAGGTAATTAGGTACAAATTTATGGTCCAAAAATATATTCATTAGTTCTGGAACTACAGTGCAATATAAAAAAGTCATAAAGCCCATCATTAACCATAGCATATGAGATAATGAAAATAACCTTTTTAAGGCTGCAATTTTATCATCTATAAAAGATTGAATTTGCAAAGGGCCTAATGCTTGCATTACAGAGTCTTGAATAAAATAAACGACAAATGAAATTTGAACGCCAACAGAATACTCACCACATATCGCAGGACCACAAAAGTATGATACTAGAACCCTATCAAAAGTCCTAATAAGCCATAATGCAATACTATTTGGTAAAAGTGGTAAAGAATAACTAACCGAACTTTTGATTAATCTAAAGGATATTCTCAACTTTAGCAATCTGAATTTCAATAGTAGCAAAATATATGCAGCTGCTTTAAAAACATAGCTAAGTGAAATAGCGAGTAATCTGGCGAATGCTCCATCATCAAATACATAGAGGACAAATAATATTGAGCAAAACAAGTTTATACTTGTACCTACAACTTCTATTATAGTCATTGTTTTTAGATTAAATGTCTGCTGGCAAACACTTAGTCCTATTGTCGCAATCTGAAGGAACAGATATGGATATGCAAACAAGTAACTATAAGGATACGCGGGTATATGAAGGAATCTTTCAAAACATAAACCAGAAGATAATACAAAAAGGCTTAGTATAATAAAGCCAGAAGTAACAACAAACCAAAAGATTGTGGATACTAATTCAGACTTCTTTTTATCGTTAAATTCATGATAAAATCGATAAATAGCTTTATCAATTCCTCCGCAAAACAACATAGGTAAAAACAAGCCAATTCCAGTAGAAAGCTGTACTATACCATATTCTTCTGTGGATAAATACCTACTTAAAAAAGGGAGCAGTATAATTGCAAGACCATTATTTAAGGCATTACATATAAAATCCCAGCTACTCTGTTTCATGAGAGCCCTCATGAATGATGCACCTGCCATATAAAATTCTAACTATTTATTTTAATTGTTTTAATGTAGGTCTGCCCATACTGATCATTAGATGCTATTCCTATAGTATCAATATCTTCATATCTTATCATATTTTCACTGAAAACATAATACCATGATTTACCATCAAGACCAAAATCAAATTCATCATGAATATATCGTCCAGATTTTGTCTTAACAGCAAGATATGGTTGCGGTCCAAAAACTTTTCCTTTTACAGTTTTAACTGACAATTCGTTACCTTCGAGATTAACATCCAGTTCAAAAGGTTCAGGTTCATTTCCGAGTACTGCATTAAAAGCATCCTTTGCTCTTTCGTACTTGAACTGAACCTCTGGATATTTTGCAACAATAGGAAGTAACAAATCCCAAAAGTATTCAATTTCCCACCCCATATCACGGAAATCATGATTAAAAATACCTAACAGAGTTGGCAATCCAATATCTGCTCGCTTAAAAGCCTTCTCAATTTCATCAGAAGTGATATTACCATAACGTGATACAAGATTCATAAATCTTCCTATAACACGATGACATGATCCTGGTATTTGATAATCATAAATATCTGGATGATAAACACTCCAATCTTTTGGCGCTCTTCTCCAATCACCAGCCTGTCCATTTCTTTGATCTTTATGCTTCTCCTTATTATCATTTTCGACAGCCATATTTGAACAATCAAAAGGAATCCATTGCTCAAGAAACCAATTGGCATCCGGTCTTTCTGTTACGCAACCTGCTCTGAAACAAGATGGAAAGAAATTTCTGTCAATAATACGATGTGAAAGTATTTTATGGAATTCATGTGAGTGTTCATAAGACTTTCCAGCTCTATGTGCTTCTTGATAATGAGACATCGGATGAAAATGCCATTGTATATCATCATTAAATTCACCATATTTATCTAAGAATTCAACATACCTATCATGAACATTGTTGTATCCAATATCTCTATGGCGAGGATTTTCTTTATATCCAACATGATCGAGACAAAACCAGTTATACACCCAACCTCCACCGAATGAATCAGGATATTTAAATCTAAACTCCTTAGACATAATTTTTGACAACATAGATTCAATTTTATCCCATGTATCATGATAATTTTGCAAGGTTGGTTCAAGAAATTTTGCCACTTCATTCTCTATACCATTAAGCTTGATTTCTTCATTTCTTAGCTTCTGCAGATTATCATATGTTGGATTTAATTTAATACCAAAAGTAGATTCCAATCGTTCAAAAGTTGCTTTTGTTGATTCATAAAGAGGACCTTCTGTATCAATTGCATGTACGATATATACTATTTTCTTCATATTACTTATTATTTAAATGTTTTACCAACTCCCTTGCTTTAGCTAAATCAGCCTGTTGTCCTATATCAATCCAAGTTCCATTTAATGGATATCGAATAACCCTATGATTATTGCCAATAAGTCTTTCAATTAAATCCGTTGCATTAAAGAATTCATCTTTTGGTATCAAATCAAGTGCTTCACGCTTGATAAGGTAAATACCACCATTAGCATAATAGTTATAATTAGGCTTTTCAAGTAATCCCTTAATATTTCTTCCATTTAAGTCTAGTATGCCAAATGGAATATTAACATTATAAGGAACTGCAGCAACGCTCATCATGGCATTATGCTCTTTAAAATGCAAATAAAAGTCCTCAAAATCTATATTTGTAAATAAGTCAGAATTCATAAGTAGCACAGTATCATTATAGAATTTTTTAACGAACTGAACACTTCCTATCGTACCAAGAAATTTTGGTTCTTCAATAGTTGTTACCTTAACTCCGTTAAAAGGTTTGGTGAAATGCTCGTGCATTTGTTCCTTTAGGTAATTAACAGTTACGTTAATATGCTTTACCCCATACTCAATAAGTCTATCAATATTGTAATCGATAATGCACTTATCACCTACTTTTACTAATGGTTTTGGTATCTTTTCTGTTAAAGGTCTTAATCGTTCGCCTTTACCACCAGCCATCAATACGGCATCAATAGGTAGTAGAGATTTATGGGTTCGAAGATTAAACACTTCAATTATATGTTTCTCATTATCCAATACTGGTATTACCCAAATTCCAAGTTCACGAAATTTGTGCAAATTACTAAGCGTATTCTTATCAGTTCCAAGAATATACTTAAAGTTAGTATTCATTGCGTCACATATACTACCATTTACAGAACCACCATTTATTAGATAACGCCTAATATCCCCATCCGTAAGTGTACCTATTAATTGAAGTGTTCTTTTATCTAAAACAAAGAGCGTATAAACTTTATTTTCAATAAATTCCAGTTTATTTAAAGCCTCAATAACAGTAGCAGTACTCAAAATAATATTCTCTGACATATGATTATATATCTAAATTCATTGATTTCTTTAGTTGCTCAATCTTATATATCCTTTGAGTCCCCCACCAAGGTGAAAGTTCTTGTTTTCGAACAAGAGCAGGTGAGCCTGCTATAAGTATATCATTTTGATTGAAAGTATTATTAACAAGTGAATTAGCTCCTATTTGAACATTATTACCCAAGGTAAGGTTACTTGTCATAATTACACCAGATCCAATCAAACATGAATCATCAATCACCTTACCAATATCAGTAAGCCAGATGCTTGTGAATATTTGCCTATTAGATTACTATCACCTATAACAATTGTTCCATGATGGGGTAGATAGTATCCATATCCCAAAGAATCGAATCCGATACTAAATCCAAGAATATATGACAATTTTATCAGTCTTATTTGATTATATTTATAGGATAATAAATTTAAACGACCATTTTGATGCCTATAGTATGATGTTTTCCTTAAACATTCTAGGTAATTATTTTTTAATCTGGTGAAAATAATTTCATAATTCTTCTAAAAAAGAGAATAATGAAATACAACATCATTCTATCAGAAAGAATATAAAATTTTAATTCATTTTTTGTCCTTACTATTGCTCATAAGAAATTCTGCATACTTAAAATCGTCAATAAAATCAATATCAATAGATCTTTCTCTCGGCATAATATAAGCATAAGATTTATCTGTATAATATTTTTTTTGGCGAATCATTTCTGTAGAGAATACATATACAGCCCCATTAGGATAATATGTTATAGGAAGTTCCTGTCTATTAGCAATTGTACCTTCGAAAATATCTTCGAGCTTATTATTTTCGTCTATTTTTTTATGCCAGAAAATAGGATGAGCTTCTTTCACGTAAGTTACAACAGAGTCTGCATTGCGAGCATTAAATAATTCAACTGCACCGTCAATATCTTCAGCTATACGTAAAGGGGATGTTGGCTGAAGAACAACAAATGAATCAATCTTTGTGTTCCATTCTTTTTCAAGTCTGCCAATGGTATAGATATAATTATCTACAGCCATTGCAGTGTCTGAAGCCAATTCTGCAGGACGCATAAAAGGAACCTCTGCTCCATATTTTTTAGCAACCGCAGCTATTTCCTCGTCATCAGTAGAAAGAATGACATGATCAATAGATTTGGATTTAAGGGCTGCCTCAATTGTATATGCAATCAGAGGCTTATCACACATCTCCTTGATATTTTTTCCTGGAAGTCCTTTAGAACCTCCACGAGCAGGAATAATAGCTATCATTTTACGAGATCCTCCCAAAACAAAGTTTTATTTTCCTCAATGTCACGATTTACGTGACGACCGATAACTTCTTTAAACCTATCTGCCGGGATTCCTGTTCCAGGACGTTTGAAGAGAATATCGTTATAAGTGATTTCCTGACCAGCTTTAAGCGAATCTGCAGTTGTAATGCTTCTACGGAATTTTTTCTGCTTTGCTATTTCATCATCAGAAACAACCTTAATTCCATTTCCTAACGCATCAACAATTCGCTTAGACTCTGATGCAATAATACGCATTTCTTCAGGATTTGCAGATACTTTGTGATCCCAACCTGGAAGATTCTTATCAAGAGTAAAATGCTTTTCAATTACAGTAGCTCCAAGTGCAATGGCCGCTAGAGGTATAGAAAATCCAAATGTATGGTCAGAATAGCCGACTTCCATGCCAAATGCTTGACGAAGTGTATGAAGGAAATTGAGGTTGACATATTCATCCTTAGGAGGATATAGCGAAACACAATGTAAAAGTGTCACATTATGCTTGAATCTCTCTGGTATAAGCTTTACAACAGCTTCAATCTCTGCAAGACTTGCCATACCGAGTGCTATCTGTGTAGGATAGTCTTTAGAAATTACATACTCTATAAGATCTAGATTTGTTACATCACAAGATGCAACCTTGAGATTTGCACATTTCTGATCAATACAGAAGTCAACATCCTTCTTTGTGAATGCAGATGTACCATAATCAATACCAAGTTCACGAGCGTAATTAAAAAATTCAATGTGCTCCTGCTCTTGTACTGCAAACTTATCAACCTGCTCAAAGATGTTGTTAAGCCCAAGTTCCTTAGTTGACCAATTAGAAACGTTTTCCAATTTTACAACTCCATCATTAAGTTCCTTCAAATGATCTTCTGTCCAAAGATCCTCTCTTCTATAGAGTTGAAACTTAACAGCATCAGCACCACATTCCTTTGCTGCCTTGATCATTTTTTTTCCTAACTCGATATCACCATTATGGTTACCACCTATTTCTGCTACGATGTAAGGATATTTACCCATATCTTATATTTTAATATTTTCCCACCAAAGAGGATATGTAATTTTATTATTTTGCAATAAAGTAGAAACCTGAATATCAGTCAGATTTTTCTCTTTACTATATTTTTTTGCTAATTCTTCAAATTCCGTAAAAGAAGATGAAAGATATCTATAATGCATTGCTTTTAGTGCCAATTTCTTTTTATAGTTATCTAGTGTTTCATTATTGATACCAATCATATTATCACTATACTGACGATAATATGTAATCATCTCATTTGAAAAGACAGCCTTATGTCCAGCATGAAGTAGTAATGTATAAAAGAACCAATCAACTACTGCAACATCCTGGGGTATTGATAGTTTCTCCGGTATGAGTTCTGCACGAAATGCAGAATTTGAAAAACCTATTACATTTTTCTCCTTGATAAATTCAAAACCTATTATAATCCCACTTTTCAATCTGTGAGAAATATAATTAGTAACAAGTTCTTCCCCATTTATATTAACCAAATCAAACTCATTGGCAACAATCTCATACTTGGATAGAAGATCTTTCGTTTTCTGTACTCTGTTTGCAGAAAAGAAATCGTCGCTATCTGCAAGGATAACATACTTATATTCTTTCTGCTTAGCTAGATTCAAACCATAAATACGATTCTCTGAAATTGTACCTTTGTAATCTTTTATAGAAACATTCAGTGATGGATGACAATCGATCATTGATTGTAATGATGTAAGCCCATCATTCACAATAATAATGTCAAATTCCTTATTTGTCTGAGTTTCACAAGATTTTAAAAAATCTTCAAAATAAGGTTCTATCAGAGGATAAGTAAAAGTCAATATGACAGTATCATTCATTTCGTTTTTACTTTGATAATGGCTGGATTACCTGCATAAATACCTTTCTTTGATATAGATTTTCTGACAACGGAACCGGCTCCAATAATTATGTCTTCACCGACTGTGATGCAATTAGCCAATACAGATTGACTACCGACAAATACTCGTTCTCCTATCTTGCATTCACCATTAATCATTGCCCCTGTTGAAATATGACATTGGTCGCCAATTTCGGCATCATGTTCAATATTAACAAAAGTGTTAATGATAACATTCTTGCCTACTTTTGCACTTGCATTTACAAATGCATGGTGGAGAACAACTGTACCTTCACCTATTGTTGCATATTTAGATACAAGAGCAGTTGAGGCAACAACAGTCGCCAACTTACCGCCAGCCTCTTTTACTTTATTAAAAATCTTTATACGAATGATCGGATTCATGATAAAGCCAACAGTAATGACAAATTCTACCTGATCAACATATGTAGGAATATCATCATCAGTACCAATCACCTTATAACCAGGGAGTACCTCATTACCTACATCCTCAGGCATATCAAGTATCCCAAGAATGCTGTAGCCAGCGCTCTCAGCAGCTTCAATCACTGACTTGCAATGACCGCCTCCGCCTATAAGTATTAGTGGTTTATTCATTATTCCCTTGATAAATCAGAAGGACGTACAGAGCTTGGGATATTAACTACACGATCAGCAAAGTAGATAGTGTTCTTCAATCCGTCATTCTCACAATTCTCAAACATTGGCAAACGATTCATGAGTTCCCAGATAGGACGAGTCATAACACCATTATCGTTTGTCTGAGTAAGGAAATCAATCTGTGCTTCCTTATCCTTGAGAATAACAGCATTGAGCCAATAGTTTGAATATGTATCTGGAGAGTCTACAAAGAACTCAATATCCTCTACATTCTTGAAATATGCTTCATATTTTGCAGCAACCTTGCGCTTGCTTGCCACATACTTATCAAGATTTTCTAGCTGGGCACAACCAAGGGCAGCATTAATGTTAGGCATACGATAGTTGTAGCCTACATGATCGTGACGGAACTCCCAACGATGGGATATCTTAGCCTGAGTGGTTATATGCTTAGCATAAGCACCAAACTCCTCATCATTGAAAAGCAACATACCACCACCACCAGTAGTGATTGTTTTGTTACCATTGAAGCTGATAGCACCTACCTTACCAAAGGTACCGGTATGCTTGCCTTTATAAGTTGAACCTATAGATTCTGCAGCATCCTCAACAAGTTCGATATGCCATTCTGCACAAAGTGCTGCAATTTCCTCTATGCGTACTGGATGACCGAATGAGTGCATTGGTACGCAAGCTTTAATTCTACGACCAGTATTCTTGTTGTAACATGCAAGTTCATCTTCTTGATATGCAAAATCAAAACTCTTATCGAGTTCTCCAATGCGAGTGTTCTTACGAACCTCTGCATTCTTTTGGAGCCATGCTTTCATGGCATCTGGAGAGAGTCCCATTGTAGAACGGTCAACATCCAAAAATACGGCATGAGAACCAATGTAACTCAATGCATTACAAGTAGCGATAAAGGTCAGCGCCTGTGTAAGCACTTCATCATCCTTTTTGACGCCAACCAACTGCAATGCCATGTGAAGTGCATTGGTACCGCTCACACAAACTACAGCCTTCTTAGCGTCTGTATATTTAGCCATATCTTCTTCAAAGCGATCAACAAACTTACCTACAGAAGAAACGAAGGTGGTATCAATACACTCATTGAGATATTTCTTTTCATTGCCCACAAAAACGGGAACAGCCAGTGGGGTAAACTCTTGGTTACCATATACTGACTTAATAAAGTCTACCGTATTTTTATAATCAGCCATGTTTATTCTCTATTGTTTTCGAGTTAAACTCTCAAGGATACTTTTCAATATTACATTTTCTGATCAAGGTTCTTACCGGTCTCTTCATGCTCGAAGTTAGGGATAAACTTCTTAATAGCTTCTACAACCTGAGCCTTGGTGAAATCTTCATTAGAGAAAAGGGTTTCAAGATCAATGAAAAACTGATTAACCTCTTCCATAGGACGTCTTGTTGTTTCCTCTACAACACCAAGCGCCATATAGCGCTCCATATTGATTTGTTCTCCAGGAACATAAAATTCTTCGTAAGCCTTCTCACCGGTCGTATCGCTCTTGAAATAAACAACAGGATAAGAATCACTTTCGTAACTCATATTGGCTGCATACTGCTTAGCAGCAGGTTCATTATCACACTCGACTTTCTTGAAGCCTTCAGCTTTCACGAAGTCGTCACAGATAGCAGAGAAGGTCAGCATCTGGTCTTCTCCCAATTTAGGAAAGAATACTTCGCCACCCTTACCAAGAATACAAGCCAACATACAGATCTGACCCGATTCTTCTGGTGATACGAAATAACGTTTTACATCAGAAGGTGCTGCCAATGGCTGTTTTTTCTGCAAACGATGCAACCATCCATCAGGAAGTGAACCATTTGAGAATGCTACATTAGCAAAACGTGCAGCTGTAACTTTAAAATACTTGTTGTAAGCCATTACCAAATCTTCCATGATGCGCTTTGATGCGCCCATGATGTTCACTGGATTGGCGGCCTTATCTGTAGAAACGCAGAAGAAATGCTTTGGTGGATATACAGTGAGCAAATCCATCAACTTCTTTGCCTTGATATCGTTATTTTCAATAAGTGCCTGTACACTATAGCGATCTTTCTCAGAACGCACATGTTTATGAGCTGAGAAATTGGCTACAATATCGAAACCTTTCTCCTCGCGAAAGATACGCTCGAAGATAGAATCTGCAAAATTGAGGGTGTAACAGCGGAACTCCTCTGGCACATAGAGTCCTTCAGTAGAACGCACATCACGAACCAGCTCAGCCAGTCCGTTCTCGTTGAGGTCAACGATAACGACACTTTTTGGTTCAAAGCGCAACACCGCCTTTATGAAGCTGGAACCGATTGATCCGGCACCACCTATGACACATACTTTCTTATTCTTAATTTCAGCGATAAGTGTTTTCCGGTTCGCCTCAATATCTGCTGCAAACATGCTGACAGGACGTGAAGTCACCGAATCAGCTATAAATTTTTCTAAGTTAAACATATATATGGTAAGCACTCTATTCAGGGCCTCTCCCTTTGAAAGGGCACATAACTGTGACCTAAACCGAGTTTTGTTAATTAATTAGTTTTGAATTTAACATTAGCTTGCAACAAACTTCTTTTTAAACAAGCTGCATGAATGGTCATCAAATGGGAACATTGCGAGACGCTTAGTCTTTCACTTCCTCCCACGGATAAGGATTCTCCATCACGTTCTGAAACTCATCAACAGCTTCCTGCTGTTCGGCAGTCAGCAATGCAGCATTCCAAGAGGCAATGATGGAGTGAGCTTCATCTGCCAAAGGCTCATCGAAAACCTCTCCATAACAAGCAGTGAGCAGACGGAGCTTCAGCAAAGATGCGGGAAGAGTATCCAGAATATCCCAACAACGGTTCAGAACCTCCTGCACATGCTGCTGTTTCTCACCGTGGTCGACAAACGAGGCACTATAACCCATTAAAAGAGCGAGACATACATTGGCCTGTTCCTCCACTGTAGTGCCCCAAGTGCCGGAATTATATAAAGTTGTAGTCAAACGATAAACTTCACCATTACGACGCGACAAGTCATCACTATAAATAGGACTCCCGTCCATACCCAAATACATCAGATCGTGCGCAGCACGCTGAAGGAGGAGTGCTTCTTCTAAAAGAGACATATTATTTCAGATTTATGATTTTAGATTCTAAAGAGGAAAAAAGATACTTCGCCACATCCTACATAGTGATCGTTATTTGATCACTTCTATAAGGTCCGGATGGATGGTGGCCATGGCAACAGCAATGACACCTTGTATCTCTATAACCACACGGCGGTCACGTGCACCCTTTACTTTCAGAAAAATACCCTCCTGACCTGCAAAGTCACCACCCGTAATACGGACTCTAGTTCCTTTCGACAGATTCAACTCTTCGGGCTGGAAATAAAGCAAATGGTCGTTATAGGTTCCGGCAACGGCGATGAAGCGCTGCATCTCATGGTCGGGAATAATTATCTTCTGACCACTGCGAGTATCGGTTATATATTGCAAATAAGTAATTTGAGACTTAACACGCTGTACGTCGGAAGGACGTGCATAGACAAAAACCAGATTACGGATGACGGGAACCAAAGTACGGACTTTCTTACCCTTACGGATACTTACCTTATATTGCATGGGGACAAAACAGCCGAGGTTCTCCTTCTCGAGAAGATGCACCGCATCAAGCTCTCTGCGGTATGTGGCACGCATGGCATGCCAGACTTCAACCTCGTTATCCGTTTCCATTTTCGTTGTTTTGTTCACAAAAGAGTATTCCTCTGGGGCTTTGAACCCTCGATATATACCTGGTATCCAATCATTTGCGAGCAACTTATGTAAAATACAGCAAGCATTGTGCCCTTCTTGCCAACAGTTTTTTTGCAGTTCGTCATTACCTTCTGGTAAGAGACTATAAACGAACGGATTACAAACAAAAAGCGTTTTTTAAACGTTCGTTTAATGGACGCAAAGATAAGACTGTTTTTTATATCCTCAAAATGTTTAATAAAAATATTTTGGAAAACCCATCGTATTTCAGTTTAATCTACAGTAATTCAGTATATTAAGTATCTTATTTAATATTTAAAATTTCCATTCCCTTTTATTAACTCATTCCCTATTTCATTTCCTGAAATTTGACGTCCATTAAACGAACGTTTAAAAAACACTTCCAAGTCAAAGTCATTTCCATTTATATATCAACGCATTAACCCATCATAAAGATAAAACCCAGCTTTTTATCTCCATCCTTACTCCGCAAAAACAAAAAACTTGATATACCTTTGCATTTATTTTACAAACTACAGTAATTTTAATTATTAACCCAAAAACATTAGAAAATGAAGGCAAAAGAGACACTCCAAAGTAAGGAAAAAAAACAAAAAGAGCCCCCCTAGAAACGAATGTAAAGCACGGCATATCAGCTCCGAAAGCGGGAGTAGGACGTCCCTCAAGTGGGGAGGTTATAGGAATACTGCCACAATATAGGAAAGAAGTCATTAAAGACATCATCCTATGGAAAAAATCAAGATACTTTATAGAAGAAAAGCCGACAAGCAACAAGGCATTAGCACAATGGGCATACTCACATTTCGACTTCAGAACGCCAGACTATAAAAGACTGTCAGAAAATACTATAATACAAGAGTTCGGTGAAGTGTGGCGGGAAATGAAGGTAGCAGGAGAGATATAGGGAATAAAACAAAAAAGGGCAGAAACCACGAAACTTATTGACAACAATTAAATATAAACAACTTAAGGAATAAACCACTTATCTTTGCCGCCACTTTGGTAAGGATGAAGCCACACCGCCTATAGATGCCGCTTTCTCAACGAATGCGGCATCTTTTTTATATACAAGCGTACCTCCTGCCAAACTAATACAATTATTAATTTTAAAGACAACAAGATGAGAAAGTCGACAAAGAACGCCCCACTTCACGAGGCACTGAGAAACCTATGGAAAATACGTATCATGCTGGAAAAGAACTACACGGAAACATGCGCCACATGGATGGCCCAACGGATAGAAAGCCTGATAGACCACATGCAATACGGACACGCACTCATAGCCTACCACAAGCAGGACGGGACATTCAGGCTGGCGAAAGCCACCCTACTGCCCTACAAGGCAGACTTCAGAAAAGATTATGACATCACAAGAGTCACAAGCACCATAGCCTTCTGGGACGTGGAACTGCAGGCATGGAAAACCTTCCAGCTGGAAAACGTCCTCGAATGGAGTCCCGTATGCTAACCATTAATCATTAATCATTAATCATTAATCACTAATCATTAATCACTAATCATTAAACACTAAAAACAATGGCCATGATGTACGGGGGAATGCTATACTTCCCCCTCAAAGTAAATCTATTCGAAGAGATAGCAGTGGAACTGGTGGAAGCCAAGTTCGGACTGAAAGGAACGGCGGCGGTAATGAAGCTGCTGTGCAAGATACACAAGGAAAACGGATATTACCTGAAATGGAACGCGGAGCAATGCACACTGTTCACAAACAAGGCGGGAAAGGACATCAACGAGCAGGAGATGCAGGGAATCGTGGACATCCTGGTGGAGAAAGCCTTTTTCGACCCCAAAACCTATAAGGAGCAAGGGGTGCTGACCTCTACCGAGATACAGAAGGTATGGCTGGAAGCCACCAAACGAAGAAAAAGGGACCTCACCACCCTGCCCTATCTGCTGGTAGAGACGGAAGAGGACAAGCCGGACAAGGACAAGACTTGTACGCAAAAACGGGAAAATTGCACGCAGGATACAGACATTTTCCCCGAAAATGCATGCAATTCCAAACAAAGCAAAGAAAGCAAAGTAAAAGAAAGCAAAGCAAAAGAAAGTAGAGCACTTCCCCCTCTTACTCCCCCCGGGGAAAGCGGAGGAGCGCAGGGAAATCCTGATTTAGACATTCCCGGATATGCCTACAACAGGAATACACACAACCTGGAATGCCTCATGCTGAATCTGGAAAAGCTCTACATCACCGACCGGGAGGAAATCAGGAAGATTCTGAAGTTATCGGACTACGGTAGGCTGGGAAACTACGTCTGGAAAATATTCAATGGGACGAACTGGAGCAAGGTGAACAGCAAGGGAGGATACATCATCTCGGTACTGGCGAGGGAGAAGCGGAGTACGGGAAGCTGATTCCGCAGGACACAAGCTATCAATAACATGTCATGCAGGAAATCAATAACGTGTGATACAAAAAACAAATATCGTGCCGGCAGGAAATTAATTCCTTGCCGACACGATATGAATTTCTTCTTCGTCCTTAAAACTATACCTTATAATCATGCCGGTATTCAGTGCAAAACCTCTGCAATTCAATAAAAAATGGCTGGAACACAGCAAACAGTTCCTCATCGTGCTCTTCAAGGTAACGAATAGCCTTGTCTACGGATATATCAATATGATGATATTCCACCATGATGTTCAAAGACTCTCTTATTCCGTTCAGAGTGGCGTATTTCTGCAAACGGTCGGTCAGGATAAAATGCCAGATGAAACGTTTGAACCGTACCGGAAGATAGCGGTAATTGATGAGGAGGGAAAGATAGAAAGTCCGGGTATACCTCCTCAAGGAAACTCCGGAGAACGACTCGAAACGGGAAGCCAGCAAATAATCGAAATAAATATCCAGCAATACCCCCGAATACCGTCCGAATTCAGGTTGAAGCCTATGCACCACCTCGCAAACTGCCGGATGATGGTCGGTATAGTCGTCAATAGCGCGGTGAAGCTGAATACCCTTGGCTATATCCGGCGGATAATTCTTATAGGAGCTTCCCTTTACGGCATCGCCTACAAAATTGCCCAACTGTACTTTTCTGTTCGAACCGGAAAGGAATATATGTGCCAGGTAGTTCATGACAAAAGATTTACCAGCTCCTTGCAAAGACACTCCTTCACCTCTTCCATCGGCACCTCGTGTCCCAGCTCTTTCTGCAAAGAAGTGACACCCTTGTCTATGAATCCGCAGGGATTGATATAGCTGAAATAACGTAAATCGGTATTCACATTCAGTGCCAATCCATGCATGGTGACAAAATGGCTGCTGCGCACGCCGATGGCACAAATCTTACGGGCACGGGGAGTATCGCCCTCCAGCCATACGCCCGTTGCCTTCTCCAGGCGTCCGGCAGCGATGCCAAACGAAGCACAAACGCGAATTACCGCCTCTTCCAGCAGATGCACATACTCCTTCAACCCCAAAGAAAAGTCCTCGAGGTTCAGAATAGGATAACAGACCAACTGTCCCGGACCATGATACGTAATGTCTCCACCACGGTCAATATGATAGAGCGTAGCCCCTATCCTGCGCAGTTGTTCTTCTCCCAGCAGCATATTCCTTTCTTTCCCACTACGCCCCAATGTATAGACATGGGGATGCTCGCAGAGCACAATATGATTGACATAGCCCTCTCCTGCCTGCTTGGCATGTACAAGTGCGTCAAACCACTCCGTCTGCCGGCTCCACGCCCCGGCATAAGGAATCATGTCCCAATCTGATATTTCCAGTTTCATGCAAGCAAATATAGCACTTTTTTGAATTCTAAAAAGAACATTTCATTTTAAAAACAGAATGTCTTCCGTTACTTTTTCCCGGAAAAGAATTACCTTTGTGCGAACTCTAAACGACAAAGCGTATGGAATTTCCTCAAGTCGACCTGCCAGTAGACATGATTGCATGGACTGAAGTAACGGAAGACATTCTAAACATATACAAACAGTCGTGCCGCCTGAAAGCATGCATCTTTGCACTATGCATAGAAGGTTCCATCACGGTATCCATCAATCTGATGGATACGGAAATCAAGCAAGGGGATTTCATTACCCTGCTTCCCGGAACCATCATACAGTTTTACGAACAAAAGGAAAAAGTATGCCTGGGATTCGTGGGGTTTTCTTCCCATTGCCTCAATGGAGTCAACCTCATCCAGTCTACATTAAGCTCCTTCTCCAACATACTGGAGTATCCGGTACTGGCTGTCAACCCTACCGTCGCCTCCTATTTCAAGGACTATTTTGCCTTATGGGCACGCATCACGACCGGTCCCTATCCTCCCGATACAAAAATGGCTCAAAGCACATTGAACATGCTCCTCAGCGGCATAGACAGAATGTATTGCCACCGTCCGCAGATGCAAAAAGGGAATAAGAGCCGGAAAGAGGAAATATGCCGCGAACTGGTGCAGCTCGTCATCGAAAACTATACCCGCGAACGCCGCGCGCAATTCTATGCCGACAAACTGGGCATCTCCCTGCAACACCTCAGCACCACCGTGAGGCAAGTGACCGGCAGAAATGTATTGGACATCATCGCCCACGTCGTCATCGTAGACGTGAAAGCCAAGCTGAAATCAACCAACATGACCATTCAGGAGATTGCCTATTCCCTAAACTTCCCCAGTGCTTCCTTCTTTGGAAAATACTTCAAGAGGCACATGGGCATGAGTCCGCTGGAGTATAGGAACAGCTGAGAATACAGCCGTCAGAACCTGGAACTCAGACGAAGGCTGCTCAAAGCCACGGATACACAGGAAAGAGCCATGGCAGCACCTGCCAGCGCAGGACTCAGCAGGATGTCATAGACGGGATAGAGTACTCCGGCTGCGACAAAGATACCTACTGTATTATAGATGAAAGCCCAGAACAGATTCCGGTACATGAGGCTCACAGTCTGGCGAGACAACCGGAAAACTTTGGGCAACAGCAGCAGGTCTGAAGTCCTGAGAGTAATCATGGCGGTGTCCATCAACGTATCGGTCCCCTTTCCCATGGCAATGCTTACATCAGCACAGCTCAAGGCTCGCGCATCGTTCACGCCGTCACCTACCATGGCGACCGTTTTACCCTGAAGCTACAGCTTATGGATGAAATCCTCTTTGTCATCGGGCATGGCATCGGCCACAAAACGCATGATACCCAAACTGCCGGCCACGGAAGAAGCCGTACGCTCACCGTCTCCCGTAAGCATGCATATCTCGATGTCCTGGATACGCAGTTCCCGGATAGCTTCCATAGAAGTCACCCTCAACTGGTCCTTGATGGCAATAACGGCAAGCAAATCGTTCTCACGCCCAAAGTAGACTATGCTGTTTCCGTCCGATTCATATTGCGTCAGCATATCGGCCAGAATATCCGACAAATTGGCTTGATAATCTTTCAGCAGTTTATGGCTTCCTACCCAATATTCCGCACCTTGATAGGCCACTCTGACACCTTTTCCGGCAATGCTTTCGAAACCGTCCAAATGGGCAGGGATAACCTGCTCCTCCCCTTCCAGGGCCGTAACGATAGCTTCTGCCAGAGGATGGTCCGAAGTAGACTCGGCGGCAAGCAGTACATCTTTATAATGCTCCTCCTGCCCTTGCGCCCACAGCCAGCCTATTACCGTAGGATGCCCTTCTGTCAGAGTCCCGGTCTTGTCGAATACCACCACATCCACATTACGCATCTGCTCTAAAGCGGAAGTGTCCCTGATAAGGATATGATTGCGGGCAGCTTTATTGAGGCCCGCCGCCAAAGCTACTGGAGTGGCCAGCCCTACCACACACGGACAAGCCACCACCAATACGGACAAAGCGGCAAACAGACCGTGTGACACTACATCTATGCCTCCGAAGAACACCCATATAAAAAAGGTCAGCAGGGAAATGATGAGAATGACCGGGACAAAAAGCTCGGCAACACGGTCGTCAATGCGTTGCTTCTCCGGCAGTACGCGGGCTGCGTTATGCTGCCAGCCTCCCAACCGGCAGATAGCCGCCGACACATTTCGCCGGGCACGTTCCTCCATAAAGTCGCCGGTCAGGGAAAAGGCGATGATGACGGCGGCAACCCCATAATAGACATTCGGTTCCAGCCCGATGCCCAGCCAATAATCCGGGAAGAAAGTGTTGAACACACTGAACAGAAAAGCCACAGAGGTGGTAAGCGCCACCAGACGGTCTATATTGTTGCGGCCCGACCGGGTTCCCTTCCAGGCACCGGCATAAAAAGGAGCGCCGAAAAACAGCAGTACCGGAATTGCCAGTACCATCTGTATTTCACGGGTATAGGGTACATGCACAAAGACTGTAGAAAACAGTATCAGTACGATGGCAAAAAGCCATGCACCGACGACGCGCAATCCCGTGCTGTGCATATCCGGCACGGGATGTGCCTTAGTAATTATATTGCTCATTCGATTTATTTTTTAGATGGTTGTTGTTCCGCTTTAATAAAGCAACAACTGGAATGAGCAGTTTGTTCAATTACTTCTTATCGTCCTGCTTGGTTTCCTTGACAAACTCCGCTTCATAATGGAACTTTTGGAAACCTTCTTTCAACTTTTCCACATTGGTCTTGTCGGCATCATACGTGATGGTTACCGTCTTTGTCTTCAGGTCTGTGTGGAAGTCCTTCAGTCCCTTCTCAAAACGGATGTTATTGTTTATCTTCCTTACACAGTTCTCACACTTCATCTGTGCCACCTTGAACACGGCTGTACGGATGTCTTTTGCCATTGCGGCAGTCGTACAGAACAGTACGGCTGCCAAAGCAACTAAAAATCTTCTTGTTTTCATTGTTTTGCTATTGATTTAATAAATAATATTATATTCTCGGCAAGTTAAAACGGACACCTACATAGGCTTTTGCCCCATGCATCGGTCCCCACACCATCGTAGCATCAAAGTTGCTTCCCCAGGGATTGGAAGCATCGATGATGGGGTTTTTCTGCTTGAAGTTTGTCAGGTTCTCGCCACCGACGTATATAGACCAGCGACGGAAATAGCGCGTCACCTGGGCACTCAACTGCTCGAAGCCGCCATAACGCCTTTCCCACGACCAGTTGCCGTCTGTCAGTTCGTATGGAGCCGGCATGCGCCCGCCACCGTTCAACTGCAAAGTCACATCAAACTGCCACAATCCCAAAGGTGTCTGATAAGAAGCCGTCAGCAAACCTTTATACTTGCTGGTAAGGGGTTTCTCCATCAGCTCTCCGTTGTAATTCGTCTTGGCATCCGTCCAACGGTAAGCCGCGGTAAAGGTGAAACCCTGGAAGAACGGATAGCTTGCCTCCACCTGCACTACCTGCGAACAGGAACGGCCGTGAAGGTTGTAGAACAGAACGGCATGCGGGTCCGTATCCATATCCACCACCACCTGCTTGCTGAAATCCGTGTAATAGTATTCCGCATTCAGGTTCAAGGTTTTGCCGAACAAGGGAATATAGGCGGAAGTGCTTGCGCCATAGTTCCAGGCCTCATCCTGGTCAAGACGTTTGGCGATGTCTATCCGGCGGCTGCTTGCCAGCAGGTAGTTATTCTCGGCCAGCACATGGTTCGTGCGGTATCCCTTTCCTGCCGAAAGACGGAAATGTACATACTCGTTGGGATTGTACTTCACATGGAAACGCGGAGTGACGAAATAGCCGTACTCACTGCTATGGTCGCCGCGGATACCGCCCATCAGCACCAGTTTATCGTCCCAGTTGTAGGTGTACTGCACGTAGGCACCGGGGACGGCTTCTTTGGTGAATTTCTTTGTCAAAGGCTGTGCGGCGTCATTGTCCAGGCGGTAGTGCTGGTCGTAGGAGTCATAGTTGAAGCTCAGTCCGGCAGAAAGGCTTTGACGCTTGGTCAGTTCCGTCTCGAACAGCAAGGAGGCATAAGCGTTGTGCTGGTCCACATCGTAGATTTTCCGTCCGTACAAGGCATCCTGCTTGTGCAGGGAGCCGGAGAGAATCAATGCCAGGTTGGTATTCTTCTCCTTGTTGAATATATAGGCGTTCTTGGTGAAAGCTTCGTAGCGGTCGGTACCTATACTTATCTTATAAGGGTCTGCCAGGGACGTTTTGCCATGGCTGACTTGCCCGCTGTTGCGGTCTTCTGTAAGCACTTTGATGCCTGCCTGGAAGACGTAACGGTCGCCCATGTATGCCCAGCGGTTCCAGAGGTTGTACTGCTCCACGCGGGGGATGTCGGCAAAGCCGTCGTCGTTGCTGTCGTGAGCTTTGGTCTCATTCTCGTAATGCGCCAGCAAAGAGGTGCTCCAACGTTTGGAGAGTTTCACCGTGGCATCGGCATTGGCTTCATAACGGTTGGTGCTGCTGGCAAAGAGGTTGGCGGAAAACCAATCGGCTTCGGGCAACTGGGGTTTCTTGAATTCCACATTGATTTGTCCCGTGATGGCCTCATAGCCGTTCTTCACGGATGAACTGCCCTTGCTCACCTGAATACTCTGCATCCATGGCCCGGGTACATAACCCAGTCCGTAGGGGGCGGCAGAGCCGCGGTAGTTGGGGATATTCTCCGTCATCATCTGCACATACGTACCGGACAAGCCGAGAAGCTTGATTTGCTTGGCACCGGTGGCGGCGTCAGAGTAGGTGACGTCCACCGAGGGATTGGTCACAAAACTCTCTCCCAGGTTACAGCAGGCGGCACGACTCAACTCGGCGCTGCTTATCATATCTTCATTCATCACACTGTTGCGCAGCTTCATGGTGCCCAACTTACGGCTGACCACATTCACCTCGCTCAGTTCCACCCCTTCGCGCAAGACAATGTCGAGCGTCTCATTGCGGTTACTGACGTGTATCGTATCGTTCTCAAAACCGATAAAGCTGACTACAAGCATATGCTTGTCATTGGGTTTGGACAAGGAGAAAGTACCGTCCGCCGAAGTGGTGGTGCCTTGAGTGGTTCCCTGCCAGAAGAGGTTGGCACCCGCAATCGGGTCGCCCAAATTATCCTTTACCGTTCCCTTTACCTGCGCCTGCAAGGCGGTGAAAGAGAACAGAAGAATGGCTATCAAACTATATTTCATTTCTGTTTTATACTTAAAGAAGTGATTAAAAAACAAACAGTTCCCTCCGGACAATTCATGTCATTGCCCCGTATAAAACAACACTAAATGAGAAGCGTGGAATAGAGCGCCAGATAATGACGCGAGCCGACGACATATGGCGGTGCTCCTGAAACAACTCTCGGAGTACAAGCCACCTGCGGCAAGGAGTGATCAAACAGCGGCAGTTGCTCGCAAAACAGTGTAAGGAATGGCACGAACGAAACAGACTCGTGTGCATGCTTCACGAAATCCACCTTGTAGTAGACGGCTGTACAGCCGGTATCCTTACATGTTTGCCGTGAGGCACGATGTGTATTATGGCATTTGGAACAGCCGGAAGTGCAGCAGCTTTGCGTCGTCTCGCATCCGGCACAGCAATACTGAACTACAGAAATCCCCACTCCGCTTATAATGATAAGGGAGGAAAAGAGTACAGCCAGTATGTAACGGAGTTCCTTCATAAGCGCTGCAAAGATAGAAAGTTTTAACCGTTTGCCGGAATTAATTTTTCCTTTTTTATGTGTGCAGTTCGTTAATAAGTTCTATATTTGTCGATAAAGTTTTTTGATTGATATGTTGATTTATAAACGAAATTCAATATGAAAAAGCAAACTGTCAGCCTACTTGTCCTTCTGCTTGCGGCAAGCGGCTTTTTCTTTTCCTGCGGTAACACCGTGAACAAAAACGCATACGCGTTGGAGTTCGACAGTATACAAGTAAACGAAACCGTACATCTCTTCGGAGACACAGCCAAGCCGGCCTGCAACCTCATCCTCAACGTTGCCTACGCCAGCCAGTCATCCGACGTGAGGCTGAAAGACAGTCTGAACGCCTTCTTCCTCTCCGCCTGCTTCGGCGACAAGTACATGGCGATGACACCCGAAGAAGCTGTCAAGAAATATACGGAGAAATATGTCGGCGACTACCGCAATGACCTGGAGCCTATGTACAAAAAGGATGAGCAGGACAAGGAGGACGAAGAAAGCATAGGAGCCTGGTATTCCTATTATAAAGGAATCGAAAGCCATGTGCAGTTGTGCAATACCTTGGTACTGACCTACCGTATAGATTACAACGAATATACCGGCGGCGCACACGGCATCTATATGTCCACCTTCCTCAACCTCGACCTAAAGACCCTAAGCCCCATCCGCCTGGACGACCTCTTTGAAGGCGACTATAAGGAAGCGCTGACCGACTTGCTTTGGAAACAGCTGATGGCAGACAACAACGTCAGCACCCGCCAAGAGCTGGAGGACATGGGTTACGCCACCACCGGTGACCTGGAGCCTATCGAGAATTTCTACCTGGACCCAACGGGAATCACCTTCTATTATAATGTATATGAAATTGCCCCATACGTAATGGGAGCAACCAAAATCACGTTGTCTTATGAGGACATAGCCCCTCTGATGAACGGTAAATTCATTGTATTAAGCAGCGCTATAAAAACAGACGGCGAATAGGAACTGTAATCAATTGTCTATCAATATAAAATTCACAATGGATTTAATACTCAAATATTTCCCGGACTTGACGGAAGAACAGAAACGGCAGTTTGCCGCACTCTACGACCTCTATCTGGACTGGAACTCTAAGATTAATGTCATTTCACGCAAAGATATAGAGAACTTGTACGAACACCATGTGCTGCACTCTCTGGGCATAGCCAAGGTAATCAGGTTCAGACCGGGGACACAAATTATGGACCTCGGCACGGGAGGAGGCTTTCCGGGAATCCCGCTTGCCATCCTTTTCCCCGAAGTACAATTCCATCTGGTGGACAGCATCGGAAAGAAAGTACGCGTAGCCTCCGAAATAGCCAACAGCATCGGGCTGAAAAACATCACCTTCCGCCATGCCCGCGCAGAAGAGGAAAAAGGGAAGTTCGACTTTGTGGTGAGCCGTGCCGTGATGCCGCTGACAGACCTACTGAAGATTATCCGCAAGAACATCTCCTCCAAACAGCAGAATGCATTGCCCAACGGACTGATTTGCCTCAAGGGGGGCGAATTGGGAAATGAAACCATGCCCGTCAAGAACAAGACCACGTTGTGGGACTTGAAGGAGTTCTTTGAAGAGGAGTTCTTCGAGACAAAGAAAGTAGTATATGTAGGGGGATAAATCTAAATACATAATATGAAAATAAAGAGATTCGAATTTAATATGTTCCCGGAGAACTGTTATGTGCTTTGGGACGAAACCAATGAAGCGGTCGTCATTGACCCGGGCTGTTTTTATGAGGAAGAAAAGCAGGCCTTGAAAAACTTCATCATCAAGAATGGGCTGAATGTGAAACATCTGCTGAATACCCATCTGCATCTGGACCATATCTTCGGCAATCCTTTCATGCTGAAAGAGTTCGGTCTGAAGGCCGAAGCCAACCAGGCCGATGAGTTCTGGATTGACGAAGCGCCGAAACAAAGCCGCATGTTCGGCTTCCAACTGCAGGAAGCCCCCGTGCCCCTGGGCACTTATCTGCACGATGGAGACATCATCACCTTCGGCAATACAGAACTGGAAGCCATCCATGTGCCGGGACACTCGCCAGGCAGCCTGGTGTACTATTGCGCGGCAGACCACTGCATGTTCTCGGGGGATGTGCTGTTTCAAGGCAGCATCGGCCGTGCCGACCTTGCCGGCGGCAACTTCGACGAACTTATAGAGCATATTTGCAGCCGTCTGTTCATCCTGCCCAACGACACGATTGTCTATCCCGGACACGGAGCACCGACTACCATAGGAATAGAAAAAGCGGAGAATCCGTTCTTCCGGTAAATATACAGCAAACTTTTAAATCATTACAGCCATGAAAAACGACCTATTGGCCTACCGCCACATCGGCATCAGCGAAAAAGACGAGGAGAAGATGCTCCAAAAAATAGGAGTGAAAAGCCTGGACGAGCTGATTGATAAAACCATTCCTGCCAACATCCGCCTGAAAGAACCGCTGGCTCTGCCCAAGACAATGACGGAGTATGAATTCGGACAGCACATTGCAGGACTGGCTGCCAAAAACAAACTTTACACAACCTATATCGGTATGGGATGGTACAATACCATCACTCCTGCCGTTATCCAACGGAATGTATTCGAGAACCCCGTTTGGTACACTTCCTATACCCCCTATCAGACCGAAGTCTCACAAGGACGCCTGGAAGCCCTGATGAACTTCCAGACTGCCGTATGCGACCTCACCGGCATGCCCCTTGCCAACTGCTCCCTGCTGGACGAAGCGACTGCCGCAGCCGAAGCCGTGACGATGATGTACGCCCTGCGTCCGCGCGACATGCAGAAATCGGGTGCCAACGTGGTATTTGTAGACGAAGCCGTCTTCCCGCAGACACTGGCGGTAATGACTACCCGCGCCATTCCGCAAGGTATCGAGCTGCGTATAGGAAAATACCATGAAATGGAATTCACGCCGGACATCTTCGCCTGCGTACTGCAATATCCCAACGCCGCCGGCAACGTGGAAGATTATCGCGCCTTCGTGGAAAAAGCCCATGCGGCCAACTGCAAAGTGGCCGTTGCCGCCGACATTCTGAGCCTCGCCCTGCTCACCCCTCCGGGAGAATGGGGAGCTGACATCGTCTTCGGAACCACACAACGGCTCGGTACACCGATGTTCTACGGCGGGCCGTCGGCAGCCTACTTTGCCACCCGCGACGAGTACAAGCGCAATATGCCGGGACGCATCATCGGCTGGTCGAAAGACAAATACGGCAAGCTGTGCTACCGCATGGCGCTGCAAACCCGCGAGCAACATATCAAGCGTGAAAAGGCGACTTCCAACATCTGTACCGCGCAGGCACTGCTGGCCACGATGGCTGGCTTCTATGCCGTATATCATGGTCCGGAAGGCATCCGCACCATTGCAGAACGCATCCACAGCATTGCCGTATTTCTGGAAGAAAGTATCAACAGACTGGGGTACAAGCAGGTCAATGCACAATATTTCGACACGCTCCGCTTTGCACTGCCCGACACCATTTCGGCACAGCAGATACGTACCATCGCCTTGAGCAAGGAAGTGAACCTGCGTTATTTCAAGAATGGGGACGTAGGTATGAGCATCGATGAGACTACGGACATCACTGCCGTCAACGTACTGCTCTCCATCTTTGCCATTGCCGCCGGAAGGGATTGGGAAAAGGCAAGCGACGTACCCATGGCAAGCAGCATCAGCGCGGAGATGAAACGCCAAAGCACCTATCTGACACATGAAGTATTCAACAAATACCATACGGAAACGGAGATGATGCGCTACATCAAGCGTCTCGACCGCAAGGACATCTCACTGGCACACTCCATGATTTCCCTCGGCTCGTGCACCATGAAGCTGAACGCTGCCGCAGAGATGCTGCCGCTCAGCCGTCCGGAATTCATGAACATGCATCCCCTGGTGCCCGAGGACCAGGCCGAAGGTTACCGCGAACTGATAAGCAACCTCAGTGAAGAGCTGAAGATAATTACCGGCTTTGCCGGTGTCAGCCTGCAACCCAACTCCGGTGCGGCAGGCGAATATGCAGGACTCCGCGTCATCCGCGCCTATCTGGAAAGTATAGGACAAGGGCACCGCAATAAAATACTGATACCTGCATCCGCACACGGCACCAACCCGGCATCTGCCATCCAGGCAGGCTTTACCACCGTGACCTGCGCCTGCGACGCACAAGGCAATGTGGATATGGCCGACCTGCGCGCCAAAGCGGAAGAAAACAAGGCGGACCTCGCCGCCCTAATGATCACCTACCCTTCCACACACGGTATCTTTGAAACGGAAATTGTGGAAATCTGCCACATCATACACGCCTGCGGTGCGCAGGTATATATGGACGGCGCCAATATGAATGCCCAAGTAGGCTTGACGAATCCCGGCTTTATCGGTGCGGATGTCTGCCATTTGAATCTGCACAAAACGTTCGCCTCTCCTCACGGTGGCGGCGGACCGGGCGTAGGTCCCATCTGCGTGGCAGAGCATCTGGTTCCGTTCCTTCCGGGACACAAATTGTTCGGCAATGCCGCCAACCAGGTGTCCGGAGCTCCTTTCGGCAGTGCAGGTATCCTCCCCATTACTTACGGCTATATCCGCATGATGGGAACAGAAGGGCTGACACGGGCCACAAAGATAGCCATCCTCAGCGCCAACTACCTGGCAGCCTGCCTCAAGGATACATACGGCATCGTTTACCGCGGTGCTACCGGCTTCGTAGGACACGAAATGATATTGGAATGCCGTAAGGTGCACGAAGAGACGGGCATCAGCGAAAACGACATCGCCAAGCGCCTGATGGATTATGGATATCATGCCCCTACCCTCTCCTTCCCGGTACACGGCACACTGATGATTGAACCGACGGAGAGCGAAAGCCTTGCCGAACTCGACAACTTTGTCCACGTGATGCTGACCATCTGGGACGAGATTCAAGAGGTGAAGAACGGCGAAGTCGACAAGACGGACAACGTGCTGGTGAATGCCCCGCATCCCGAATACGAAGTGGTAGCCGACACATGGGAGCACAGTTATACCCGCCAAAAGGCAGCCTACCCGATAGAAAGCGTGCGCGAAAACAAGTTCTGGGTGAACGTGGCACGCGTAGACAACACGTTGGGAGACCGTAAACTGTTGCCCACATGCTATGGATGCTTCGACTGATGAAAAGAAAGCGTAACGGACTATTTTATAGTAAAAAAGAAGAAACCATCAATTCCATCTCCCATGGCATCGGCATTGCCATGGGAGTAATTGTAAGTGCACTATTCCTGATAAAATGCTACCAGGCACAGAACCTTTGGGCAGCATGCGGCGTATGGCTCTATCTGTTCGGCATGGGCGGCTCCTATCTTGCCTCCACACTCTACCACTCCCTGAAACATCATAATCCGTGGAAACGGCGCTTGCGGCATTGGGACCATGCGGCCATCTATTGGCACATTGCAGGCAGTTACTCCCCCATCACGCTCATTGCATTGAGAGAGGACGGCGGTTGGGGATGGGAACTTTTCGGCTTCGTCTGGCTATGCGCCATCATCGGCACTGTTGTCAGCTTCCGCAAGATGGAGGAGCACAGTTACGTGGAAACAGTGTGTTACATCCTGATGGGACTGTCCGTACTGGTAGTATTCAAGCAGCTTTTCGCCCTCTCCCCTACAGCCTGCTACTGGATTATTGCCGAAGGAGTATGCTACATCACGGGAGCTGCTTTCTACTCCTTGCGCAAGGCACGGTACATGCATTCGGTTTTCCATTTCTTTGTATTGGGCGGTTCAGCCTGCCACATGGTGGCTGTATGGGACATACTGGTGAAGATGCTGTAAGCAAACGGCAAGCGCACAACAGCTAAAAGAAGTTAATAAGTATCTCTCCCCCTTGCTTTTCTCCATAACTTACCCTACGTTTGCAGTGTTGTACATCAGTGCAACACTAATAAAATTATGATAACGATAGAGAATACGAGCTACGGTTACAAGTCCAATCCACTTATTTTCAACAACATATCTTTGGAAATAGGAAACGGCATATATGGACTTCTGGGAGAAAACGGCGTAGGCAAAACGACGCTGATGCATCTCATCTGCGGACTACTCTTCCCCAAAAACGGAAAGTGCAGCATAGACGGAAGAAACACGGCGGAGAGACAGCCCGAAGGGTTGAACCGTTACTTCTTCCTGCCCGAAGAGATGCAGATGCCAACCGAGAGTATCGTCAGCTTCGCTGCACGCCATTCCGTATTCTATCCACATTTCAATCAGGAAGAATTCGAGCTGAACCTGGAAGAGCTGAAAATCAACCGGAAACAAAAACTCTCTTCCGTCTCCTACGGACAACAGAAGAAGGCAATGCTGGCATACGCCTTTGCCCTGCATACTCCATACATCCTGCTCGACGAACCGACAAACGGGCTGGACATCACCTCCCGCCAAGCCTTGAAACGTATCATCAGCCGCAGCATGGACGATGAAAGCACGCTGCTCATCTCCACCCATCAGGCGCACGACTTCGAGAATCTGCTGGACCATCTCGTCATCCTTGGCAAAGGCGAAATATTACTGAACCGTTCGCTGGACGAAATCAGTAACCGGCTTCTCTTTGCCCGTACGGACATCCTGCCGGCAGAAAGCATCTACAGCGAACAAGACTTGTCGGGCCATTTCTCCATTCTCCCCAACGAGGACGGAGAAGAGAACACACCGGACATCGAACTGCTGTATAAAGCGGTGCTGCAACAACCGGAAAAGATAAAGAGCATGTTTCAATGAAAATCCATCATACAAACAGAACTATGAACGCAACTTTTAATCTGAAACGCTTCCTGCTACTGGAACAATATAAAAGGAATGAGACCGGCAGGCACCTGCTTTGGTCGGCAGCCGTCGTATCGTTCATCTGCATCCTGTGCATTCTCTACGACATAAACCGCGGTGGAAGTTATTACGGCAAACATACCTCTGCCACCGAATTCTCCCGCTACGTACTATGGTTTATCCTCATTGCCCCCTGCCTGCTGGAAACAAATTTCAGCAAACGCAGCTCTACTCTCGATATACTGCTGCCGGCATCGGCATTCGAGAAGTTCCTGCATATCTGGATAAAATACCTGCTGCTGCTTCCCCTATTCTGCGGTCTACTGATAGCCTGCCTCAAAGGTCTGCTGTCCTTAAGCGGCAGCGAGTTCCTGCAGTATTTCGCAACGCACATCACGATGTTCCGGATACACAACACCCAGATACTGACCAATGTAATCCTGCATGCTTCCGCCTTCATCGGCTACTTCGCCTTCAGTCGGCAAGTCCTGCTGAAAAGTTTCACCATCTTTGTTGGCTCCATTGCCGTCTGCATAGGAATTGTAACTTTTGTGGCCTCCCTCATGCCCGAAGCCAGAGCGGACGGATACTGGATAGACAACATTGCCACATGGCCCAACACCAACTATCCGTTGTCGGCCGGTACACAAGCCATCGTGACTTTCTGCAATTATGCGGCTCCCATCAGTGTGCTGCTCGGTTCATGGGTATCGAGCTACTTCCTGCTCAAAGAAAAACAACTGTAGCCTATGGACTTCAAGACCAACAAACCGATATACCAGCAGATTGTAGATTTCTGTTTCAGCAAGATTCTCACCCGCGAATGGCAGGCAGAAGAGCGGGTGGTATCCGTGAGGGAGCTCTCCACACAACTGGCAGTGAACTCGCGTACCGTGTTGAAGGCCTATGAATACCTCCAGGCAGAGGGCATCATCTACCCGGAACGGGGAATGGGATTCTACCTCTCCAAAGATGCGGTGAAGAAAGTGATGCGAATACAGAAGAAAGAGTTTTTTGAAAACCAGCTTGCCGACATGTTCCACAGCATGGAGCTGCTCGGCATCAGTATAGAAGAAATAACAGAACGATATAACAAACTTAAAAAAGACGGTTCATGAAGAGATACGCAAAGACTGCATTATGGATTACCTTCGGACTCCTCTTCGGACTTACGATTGTCAAAGTTTCGACACTGATGTACGAGATTTATTCCTTCATGCATTCCTAACTTTCATCGGACAGACGAGGAAAGTATAAACAACTGATATACAAGCTTCAGCATCTTCCCTTAGCGGGAAGAGTGACTTTTGCATCCCTATCCAACAGTAACAGACTAATACAAACGATTATGAAAACCCAACTTTTTTTACTATTGCTTGCCCTCTCCGTACTCCGTACGCAGGCACAGAGCCTCTCCATCAAAGGACGCGTCACGGACGCCTCGCAAGAGGCAGTTGTAGCCGCCAATGTGTCATTATGGACTATAGACTCTACTTTGGTGACCGGAGTAACCTCGGATGCACAAGGCAAGTTCGCCCTCCCTAAAATCAAGGCAGGCGATTACCGCCTTTCCATCTCCTTTATCGGCCTCCAAAGTGAAAACATACTGCTGAAACTGAATAAAAGCCTCGACCTGGGCGATGTACAGTTGCAGGAAGATGCCGTGAGCCTCGGTGAAGTGACGGTATCTGCCAGCAATGTGCTGCAACGGGTAGACCGGCAAATCATCCTGCCTTCCGAAAGCCAGCTGAAACGCTCGTTCGGTGCCTACGACTTGCTGAACAATCTCGGCATTGCCCGTCTGCAAGTGGACAATCTGAGCAACAGCATGAGCGTCAGCGGTGGTGGGGCCGTACAAACCCGTATCAACGGCATTAAAGTGACAGACAAGGAGATAGCGGCCGTCAGAGCCAAAGACGTACTGCGTGTGGAGTTCATCGAAGACCCCGGCAAGCAGTACGGAGACGATGAACTGGGCGCCGTAGTCAACATTATCCTGCGCCGCCGCGAAACGGGCGGTGTTGTGAACTTCCAACTCTCCGATTCGCCCCACACCCTATGGGGAGAGAATTTCCTGAGCGCGAAGTTCAATTACAAGAACTCCGAATGGGGCATCGACTACTTCAACAAGAACGGCAAGTATCACAGCCGCCTCGAATCCCATGAAACCTTCTATCTGGGCGACCGCACCATCGACCGCATCAAGGAAGGCATCGAAGACGAGTCTCCCTCCCTGAGCTTCATCAACAACCTGAATCTGACGTACAATCTGACGAAAGCGGACAAATATGTATTCAATGCCATCTTCCGTAACAACCTCAGCAATACCCCCTACCAGAATGAGCTGAACAAGATGTGGGCAGCGGGCAGCACGGAGTCCATCTATTCATACGTCAACAACCACACATCCAGCTACTCTCCGGTGCTCGACCTTTACTTCCAGCATACCCTGCCCCATCAGCAGAGCATCCAGGTGAATGTAACGGGAACGCTCATCCATACCAAGAACAACCGGAAATACAAGGAGTACAAAGACGAGAACGCACCGCTGGCAGACATCCAGACATTGGTGGACGGTGACAAGCGCTCCGTCATTGGCGAAGCCATCTATGAAAAGAACTTCAAGGAGGTGAAGCTGAGCGGCGGTGCCCGCCACTATCAGATGCGGACAGAGAATGAGTATAAAGGTTCCAACCCTACCACTTCGAAGATGGACCAGTCGCAGACATCCGCTTTCTTCGAGGTGCAGGGCAAGGTAAAGGACTTCAGCTATGCGGGCAGTGTAGGAATGACACGTGCCTGGTTCAAGGAAAGTGAGGAAGACCATGCTTACTATACCTTCACGCCCACCATGCGGTTGAGCTATAATCTGAAGAAGGCGGGATTCCTGCGCTACCGGTTCAACATCAGTCCTGCCATACCGTCGCTCGGCTCGCTGACTGATGTGGAGCAGGCGATGGACACGATACAGATAGTCCGCGGAAACCCGTTGCTGAAAACGTATCAACAGTTCACGAACTCCTTGTCTTACAGCTATTCGAAGAAGCAGTTCAACGCCAATCTGAGCGTGCGCCACCAGTATTATGACAATCCCATCATGGAAAGCATCTTCGTGGAGGACGGCAAACTGATACTGAAAGATGAAAACCAGCGGTCGTTCCAAAGCCTGAATGCGGAACTGATGGTCGGCATTAACGGCGCTACGCTGTTCGGGCTGAAGGATTTCCTGACGCTTTATGCTTCGGGAGGATATACGCGCAGTTGGTCGGAAGGTTTGAACTATAGCCATATGTACGATGAATTCTATTACAGCGTGATGGCGCAAGTGCAATATAAAGACTTCTCGCTGCTCGGGCAGTTCCGGAAAGTGCAGAACAATTTCTTCGGCGAAACCATCAAGAAGAACGAAAACCAGACGGCATTCATGGCAATGTACACCCGGCGGAACCTTCAGGCGGGAATCGGCATTATGTTTCCTTTCACCAATAACTATAAGGTGGGAAAAGAAAGAATCAGTGAAGTGGCTCCTTTCCGTTCCGAAACATTCGTCAGGGAGACGGGACAGATGGTCGTACTGCGCATGGGCTATACATTCGAGTTCGGACGCAAGCACAAGGCAGGCAACAAGGGGCTGAACAACAGTGATACGGACAGCGGCATCATCAATATGCAGCGATAACCCATTTCCTCTGTGAAGAGGAAGCCCAACGGAGAGTGGCGGAATTATACGTTATTTTGCTTCATGTATGATTAATTACCTGACCGCCACCTCTCCTGCGGGTATCTCTGTTTAGCGGATGATGGTCACCGTACCTTCCTTCACCTTTTTCTCCTTCACCGGAGCATCGGCGGGAGCATATCCCAGGGCTGCGCAGCCATATACCTTATGGCTCTCGGGTACACCCAGCTTTGTCAAGAAAGCGCGGACATCGGGGTCGTCGCAGGTCTGCCCCAACTGGTTAATCCAGCAGGAACCGATGCCGAGGGACTTGGCTGCAAGAAAAATGTTCTCCAAGGCGCAGGCACAATCCATACCGGCCCACCACTTGTCCGGCTCATTGGAGACAATGACCAACGTGGGGGCATGATAGTAGCAACAATAAGTCTGGCTGTGTCCACGCTCCCGTGTATGGAGGTCGTCACTCTTGGCAAAGGCACCTTTGATTTTATCGTTCAGCTCTTCCAGCACCTCCTTATTCTGGATGGCGGTAAAGTGCCACGTCTCCAAATGCATACCACTGGGAGCATAGGTAGCCGCCTCAAGGATAAGGTTCAAATCTTCTGCGGAAACTTGCTGTTCCGTATAGGCACGGACGCTGCGGCGTGCCTTGATGGTTTGTAATGTCTCGTTCATTTATTTATTTATTTGAGAATTGATAGTTGATAATGCACATCAGTACGTGTTCAGTGGGGCTGTTTCACCGTTTCACCAGCCCAATCTTTACATTCAGCTTGAAGTACCAGACGCCGTTCTCGCGCTCCAAGAAGCCGTATTTATCTTTCTCTACGGCACCTTTCTCCAAACGCGTATTCTGATAGAGGAAGTCTGCAAAGACCTGCGGACGGGATTTGTGGTAGCAAAGTACCTGCCCGCTGCCGTCCGTCAGGAAGATGCCTTCGACGGCAGAGTCCGTACCGTTATAAATTTTGGCAGGGCGCATGCCGAGGGCAAGTGCCAGCAGGAACTGCTTCATCTTGAACTCGTAGAAGCGGTGCTTGTTTATCAACTCGTCCTTTATCTTCAACGGATTCATCTCCTTGATGCGCTCCGTCAATTCGCTGATGCGGGTGATGCCGTCCAAGTGCATCAAGCGTACCATCTCGGCAAGCATGCGGGGGAAGTGGAGGTCTATCATCAGCAAGTTGCAGCGGAACACGCGGTCGGCAACGTCGGCATACTTCAGCACGCCGCCCAGTCGCTCAATCATCATCATGCGTTCTGCCACTTCCGTAGGAGATTCCGGCAGGGCATTCACCTTGTTCACCGTGGGCACGGCAAACTTGACACCGCTTTGCTCCAGCTTCAGATTCGCCGTGCGCCCTCCGTCCAGCAACGGATTCATCGGGGTAAGACGACAACGGACATTGAAGCCCGTTAGAGGTGCTTCGGGATGCCAGAAGGCAACGGAGAAGTCGGTACGGTCCTCCGTCTTTGCTTCCAGGTCGAAGATGTTGACAGCATCCAAAAAGGCTTCCAAACCTTCGGACACTTCCACTTCCTCGCCCGAAACGTTCTTCAGCAGATGCAGAACCAACTCTGCCGCATCACCAAAGTCTTCGCGGGGGAAACGCAGTTCCTCCTTCTCGCCCGGAACAAACGAACCGTCCTTCCCGGCAGTTCCGCTGACAATGCGCACTTCCTGCGCTTCGATATAGTAACGGCGCGTACCGTCATGCTCTTCCCTCTGTATCAAGGCAACGGGCCAGCGCAGGGTTTCGTCTTTTTCAGCTTTCGGTGTGCCCAATGACACGGCTCCATCCGCCAGCAGGCGAAAGAAGGTGTAGAGCTCACCCAGTTCTCTTTTTGTTGCACTAAATGCCATAAACTTTCTTTTGTTTAAAGGGGGGAGTCAGCCTTTCATAAGGAGTGGTGCCGTTTCCGCAAAGAAAACAGTCTGTTCCTCATAGGAAAACAACTTGTTCCGTTAAAGGAAACGAACAACTTCCCTATTAAAAGGGGCTCTTATCCCATTTGTTGTATTATTCAAACCTTAATGTTTCTACTTTCTCCAACCGTGCCCGCAACTTCGGCATCATGGACTGACGGATGCGGAGCGTCATACGGCAGTCCATATCATACGACTGTTCCAGAATTTCCGGCTCCTCCTCCTTCACCACCCGCATCACATCGTTCATGAAGGGGTATTCGAAGAGGAAAGTCACCGCCTCATCTACCGTCTTTTCAATGATGGTGGCAGCGGCAATGGCTTCGGCGGCAGCAGCCTTATAAGCTACAATCAGTCCACTCGTACCCAACTTGATACCGCCGAAGTAGCGCACTACGATGACGAGAATATCCGTCAGTTCGTTGGAATTGATTTGTCCCAGAATCGGCTTGCCTGCCGTACCCGATGGCTCGCCGTTGTCGTTGGCACGGAAGTCCTTCCGCTCATGGCCCAACATGTAGGCGTAACACACGTGGCGGGCGTCGTAGTATTTCTTCTGGTAAGTTTCCAGATGCGCCTTCACCTCCTCTACTGTACGCACCGGCAGGGCAATAGCAATGAACTTGCTGCGCTTTTCAGTGTAAATGCCCTCGGAAGGGGCAACGATGGTTTTATACGTATCTTCGCTCATGCTGCAAAGATAATGCAAAATCAAAAGTGGTAGAAATAAGAAAAGAGATTTTTACGCTGTTATGTCCTTACACCAGTGAATTAGTCATGCACAAAAAAGCCTATGTCTTCGGTAAAAAAGCAAAAGAACAGACAAGTGATAAAAATATTCAAATTGCGAAGTTCACTTGGACTACTAAAATCATTACATGTACGTAGTTCGTCATGTAGCTCTGACAACTTCTCCGCAACTTTTAATCTGCCGGACTTCATCCATTGGAACAAAAAACTCTACTCCATCAAGAAGATAAAAAAGAGTGAAATATCAATAAATATGTGCCAACAGATTCTCATATTTTTCTTGCTCACGCATATCATATGTCAATTCCGATTCACCAGTACTTACAGCAATAATTTTGAGAGTAGCTTTAGTAACTTGCAAGCCACACTTAATTTCCTCCAATATAGTTGTCATAGAAGTGGACATTACTTCCTTATAACCAAACAATCCTTTGATGAAAGCCTTTTGTAAGAGACTAGAACACTTTCGCCATCACAATAACACATATGTCAACATCACTTTTTCCAAATGCTCTTAGAATGTACAAACACTTTGGATGTTGACTGACGTTCTTTGAAAATTCTCTGTAAAACCTCTATCTCTTGGTTATTCAAATTTTATTTTAGCCAAATGTCATTTACAAACTTAGGTAAAATTCTATCATTATCTAATCCTTACAACACTCTTTTTTACATCAATATCATGATCATCTTGAAAAATTTTATAGAGCAAAGCATCAACTATAGCTCTTTCACCTTCTCCTGCTTTAGGTCCTAAAACAACTTGCATTTTTTTCATAGCTTCCCATTTTAACGGTATATAAAAAGATTCTCTTTCAAGAGGTCTATCTATAATAGCTCCTTTTTCATTAACAGACATTCCCCTTATTATGAAACGTGCCTCTTTTTGAAAATCCCAATACTTCTTTTTATGAATCCCTATTTCATTAGTATGAAGCAAAATGTCACCGTTCTTACAAGAAACAGCATATTCTTTATAACATTTAACAGCATCATTATCATCTTTTAAATCATACTTTACATTACAAGGTTCTGTATTATTCATATCACTACTTACTGCTAAATGTCCATCACGATAGAATCTTTCTTTAAGAAAAGAAGTTTTATCATTAATTTTATATACAACAAACATATCCTTGTCAAGCCCGATTCTCACTCCTTTCAAGTCTGTATACATTTTCCATAGAGCAATATTCTCTACTTTATCCTCTGTCCAACACGAAACAAACGAAGATGAATTCAATTTCATGTCGCTATCCCCATAGCCAAACAAACTCTCATCCGGATCATCTACTAAATCCAAGCGATTAAACTTAATAGACTTTGTTGTCAAAATCAACGCAAATGTTGCTAATGATGTATAATGATATAGCATAAATTATTATTTTTATAAACCTATCGACCATTAAACTAATATTACTCACTTTTGAGACAATTCATATGAAAATATACCTATCGAAAACCTTCATAAAAGTATATCTACCGCAAAAATAGATATTTTTCAGTGAAACTATATTATTTTCTACTATTACTCGCTCTTCTTTTTAAGAATTTTACGCACCAAAGAATATAAGTATCGATAGTTTATTTTATCTAACTTTTTTTCCTACGAAAATAGACATGACAAAAACGTCAAATTATCCTCTCTAACATTTAACAAAGGACTTCCAAATCATCTGAAGAAAGTTTCAAACTATTTGAACTAAACATTGTAAGTATTGAAAATAAGCTTTATTTTCGCACTTAAAACAGATATCCGCAACCTAAGAACATGTATCTGCAGGCTGGATCGATCCTCCAGAAAATAGACTACCAGTTATTTAAAATGAAGCCTCAAAAGATAGTGATTGCCATCGATTCCTTCAAAGGATGCCTCACCTCGGCAGAAGCCGGAGAAGCTGCCGCCCAAGGGGTACATGCCGCATGTCCCGAATGCCAAACCATCGTGCTCCCCGTGGCCGACGGTGGAGAAGGCATGCTCGACGTCCTACTTGCAGCCAGTAACGGAAAACGTATCACCGTCCGTGCCCACGACCCGTTGATGCAACCGTGCGATGCCAGTTACGGCATCTCCGGAGACGGCAATACCGCATTCGTAGAAATGGCTGCCATCAGCGGCCTGCCACTGGTTCCTGCCGACAAAAGGAATCCGATGAAAACCACCACCTTCGGAACGGGCGAACTGATACACGATGCCTTGGAACGGGGATGCCTCCGTTTCGTCATCGGACTTGGAGGGAGCGCCACGAACGATGCCGGTCTGGGAATGCTGCAAGCATTGGGATTCCGTTTCTTCGATAAAGAAGGACACGAAGTGGGAAGCATGGAAAAAGGCATCGCCCTATGCGGTGCCCTTCTATCGGAAATCAGCTCCATAGACAGCTCTTCTGCCCATCCCGCACTGAAAAAGGCATGTTTCACGACGGCGTGTGATGTACGCAATCCTTTCTTCGGTCCCAATGGAGCAGCCCACGTATTCGCTCCCCAAAAAGGAGCAGACGCGGATATGGTGAAGGAACTGGATATTGCCATGCAGCATCTTTCAGACGTCATATTCCACACTACCGGCAAAGACGTATCCTTGCATCCCGGTGCCGGTGCGGCAGGCGGTATGGGGGGCGGTCTCCACGCATTTCTGGATGCACAGTTGAAACCCGGCATAGAGCTTCTTTTGGAAACTCTGGACTTTGCAGAAAAGATTAAGGATGCCGACCTCCTCATCACCGGAGAAGGGAAATCGGACCGGCAGACTCTTATGGGGAAAGTACCTTCGGGCATCTTGCAGGAAGCAAGGAGGCAACATATTCCCGTCATCCTGCTGGCAGGAGCGATAGAGGATGCCGGGATACTGAATGCAGCCGGATTCCGGGGCGTATTCTCCATTACCCCCTCTCCCATCTCTTTGGAGCAGGCCATGCAACCCGAGTTTGCTCAAGAAAATATCCAAAGGACAGTGGAGCAAATTTGCCGGATTTTCTTTTAACTCCCTCTAACTCCTTTAACATACCGATAGCACCAGATACCGACCACGTCGGCAATCAGCCAGCCGATGGGGATGGACCACCAGATGCCTGTCACCCCAATCTCAGGTATCGAAGCAAGCCAGTAAGAAAGAACTACACGGGTGCCCAGCGACAGCACGGTCAGCACAACAGACATGCCCGGCATACGGATGGCCCGGTAGTATCCGTACAGCAAAAACAAGATACCGATGCCACAGTAGAAAGCACCTTCAATGCGTAGGTACGCCACTCCCACCGCAATAATCTCCGTTTCGTCCGGACGGACAAAGATAAGTATCAACGGTTTGGCAAAGATGAAAACCAATACGGACACAAGGAGCGAAAAAACAACAGCCGTGACAAATGCACTGCGAACACCCCGGTGGATACGGTCGTAACGTCCGGCCCCGAAGTTCTGTGCAATAAAGGTGGAAAAGGCGTTCCCAAATTCCTGCACGGGCATATAGGCGAAAGAGTCAATCTTCACAGCTGCCGCAAAAGCTGCCATTACCGCTGTTCCAAAGCTGTTGACAAGTCCCTGTACCATCAGGATTCCCAGATTCATCACCGACTGTTGGATGCAAGTCAGTGTAGAGAAGGAAGCTATTTCCTTCAAGCAAGTACGGTCAAAACACATATCTTCATGATGCCATCGCAGTTCCGGACGCCTTCTGTAAGTATAAATGATGATGCCCAGAGCAGCTACTCCTTGAGCGAGGACAGTGGCCGCAGCCGCACCCTGAATCCCCCAATCCAGTTGTAGGATAAAAAACAAGTCGAGCGCTATATTCAGAACGACAGAAACTGCCAGAAACCAAAGCGGAGTGACAGAATCCCCTACTGCACGCAGCAGAGATGCGTAGAAGTTATAGATAAAGGTGAAAACTATACCGCAGAAGATTATCCACAAGTAGCTGCGCATCATGCCGTATATGTCTTGCGGGACCTGCAACAGCCGGAGAATAGGGTCGAGCCAGATAAAAACGGCTACATTCAGTATCAATGTCACGATACCTATCAGTACAAACGAACTGAATATGCTACGACGCAGTGCTACATGGTTTCCGGCACCATAATGTAAAGAGAACACAGTGCCACTGCCCATCGCCAGTCCCAGCAAAACGGATATAAGGAAAACCATCAATGTGTATGCCGAACCGACCGCCGCCAACGCCCCTGCACCAATGCATTGGCCTACAATGAGCGTATCTGCAATGTTGTAGCATTGCTGCAAAAAAGACCCTACCATCATGGGTAGGGTAAAATGTAATAAAGTACCGGTTATGCCTCCTTGAGTGAGGTCTCCTTTCCGTAGCATCCTGCTTTTGTTTTTAAGAGTTTCATTTCCGGGTACAAAGATACAAAACCCTCCAACAAATCATCTGGACTCGACGAAGAAAGAGGCATGTAATAAAAAAAGCAGAGGGTTAACCTCTGCTCTCCATACTGTTTTTGTCAGGATTCAGAATCTTTACGACCTGACGAACATCTCTCTTGTCTGCATTACCGTAAAGGCCAATCTGTTGTCCGGGTACTGTTCCCTTTTCATGTTCTGCCTGGGACAATGCTACTTTCGGGTCAATATGCCCTGCTTTCTTATCTATATTCATACCTATTGAGTTTTTCTAAATTCTTATATGAGAACAAGATAAAAAAGCAAATTGTTCAGCAGTGTCACGAGATATTTAGTAATTCCACTTCAAATATCAGTGTGGAATACGCCGGAATGGGTCCACTGGTACGTGTACCGTATCCCATGGTGTAAGGGATATATACAATCCAACGACTTCCGGGATGCATTCGTAGCAAGGCAATCTGCCAGCCCTCAATCACTTCATTCAGACGAAAAGCCTCCGGACACTTCCGTTTCCACGAATTATCGAACTCACGCCCATTGATAAGAGTGCCTTTATAATGCACAGATACTACACTGTTGAGACGTGGTGTCGGACCGTCTCTGCCTTCCTCCAATACCCGATAAAGTATGCCGCAAGGCAATTCCTTGATTCCTTCTGCCGTACGCAACTGCTCCAGAAACTGTTCGTTCTGCAATTTATATTCTTCTTTTCTACTCATATTGACTTTTTCAATACTTTACAATAATTTGTGCACTGCTTTCTTGCAGTTCCGCATATCCTTTTCCGTCAGCTCAGGATGCTTCTTAGTACCTCCCCTCTCAATGGTTTTCACAATCTTGAAACCACTCCATTTCAGAATCTCCCTGAAAGCTTTCACCACACCGTGCGTCTGATTATAGAGAATATTGAAAGGATAAGGGGTAGTACAAGTGCTTACCACAATCGCTTTCTTGCCCTTATGAAGCGGAAGGGGCATTCCCCAGGAGTTCTCCCCCATCATACCGTAAACCATACGGTCGAAAAGCACTTTCACTTCTCCCGGCATGTTTCCCCAATAGCAAGGGGCACCGATTATCACTGCATCGGCTTCTTTCATAGACTGCAACACTCTCTGTGCCCCATCCTCGGGCAGACAACACTTCAATGAACTGCGACACTTCATGCAACCGATGCAGGGATGTACCTGCAACTGTGGAACGTCTATATAAACTGTTCCAACTCCGCAGCCTTCAAGTTCCTGCTTCATCAGCTCCAACATTTTCGACATGTTGCCATGACGACGAGGACTACCGTTAAGAATCAATACCTTCATTGTATACTCTCAATTTTTCGGCAAAGGTCGGCATTTTCTACATAATAACCTTATTATTCTGTTTTAATCCGAAAAAAACGGGGATGTCTTTTAGTGGAAGACATCCCCGTTTCAGTTTATATCAATTCATTTAGTCCAGTTTATGAATCACCAACCCCGAACGCAACTTCGGCTCAAACCAAGTTGTCTTGGGAGGCATGATGTTGCCCGTATCGGCGATGTCCATCAGCTGCTTCATGGAAACGGGATAGAGGGCCAATGCCACTTTCATCTCACCACTGTCCACCCGCTTCTTCAACTCTCCCAGACCACGGATGCCGCCTACAAAGTCAATACGCTTGTCGGAACGGAGGTCTTTGATGCCGAGCACTTCATCCAGTATCAGATTGGAGGAGATGGTTACATCCAGTACTCCAATGGGGTCGTTATCATTATAAGTACCCGGTTTGGCAGTAAGGCTGTACCACTTTCCGTTCAAATAGAGGGAGAAGTTATGCAGTTCGGACGGCTTATAGATGTCCTCACCTTTCTCCTCCACGATGAAATTCTTGCCCACAGCAGCCAGAAACTCTTCGGGAGTCATGCCGTTCAAGTCCTTCACCACCCGGTTATAGTCAATAATAGTCAACTGGTTGGCAGGGAAGCACACAGCCATGAAGTAGTTGTACTCTTCGTCACCACGGTGATTGGGATTTTGCTTGGCTTTCTCCGCACCCACCAAAGCGGCAGCGGCACTGCGATGATGCCCATCGGCAATGTAGAGAGCGGGCATTTGGGCAAACTCTTGGGTAATGGCATCAATGTCCTCCTGCTTGTCTATAATCCAGAAGGTATGGCCGAAACCGTCACCCGGAGCGATAAAGTCGTATACCGGTTTCCCCGCTGTATAACGGGAAATGACGGCATCCAGTGCAGCGTTATCGGGATAGGCAAAGAATACGGGCTCAATGTTGGCATTGTTCACGCGGACATGCTTCATACGGTCCTCCTCTTTATCACGACGAGTCAACTCGTGCTTCTTGATAACGCCGTTCATATAATCGGGAACATAGGCACCGACAACAAGACCGTACTGTGTCTTGCCGTTCATGGTCTGGGCATAGACGTAATAGTTTTCTTTATCGTCCTGCACCAGCCAGCCTTTCTCCTGGAACATACGGAAGTTCTCTGCAGCTTTCTGATAAACACGTTCGTCATGCTCATCCGTACCGACGGGAAAATCTATTTCCGGCTTGATAATATGATATAGGGATTTTTCATTACCTTCCGCTTCTATGCGGGCTTCCTCTGAATTGAGTACATCATACGGGCGGGAAGCTACTTGTTCTACTAAGTCTTGGGGAGGACGGACTCCTTTGAAAGGTTTAATGATTGCCATGGTAATTAGATGTTTTAATGGAATACTTAGGCGCAGATTACACGGAACTGTACGGAAAATAAAAACTCCGTGAAATCCGCGTAATCCGCGCCTACTAAAAATATTACTTGTTTACGCGGAACTTCTCGCAACCGTCTTTCAGGAAGCCTACAATCTGCTTGGCAGCGGCAATACCTGCGTTGATATTGGCTTCAGCAGTCTGGGCCCCCATCTTTTTCGGTGTAGAGAAATAACGTCCGGCAAACTTGGCTGCAAATGTTTCATTGGCAGCAGGCATAATGTCGGTCATGTATTTCAAGTCGGTGCGCTCTTCCATCAGCTGGATAAGCTCTGCTTCATTGATGACTTCCTTACGGGCTGTGTTCACCAGCAGTCCGCCCTTCGGCATCTTGTTCACCAATGCATAATTGATGGAATTCTTCGTTTCGGCAGTTGCAGGAATATGCAGGGAAACGACGTCGCAAGTAGAGTAAAGCTCTTCAGCAGAACCCACAGCCTTCACTCCATCCTTCTCGATTACTTCTTTCGGGCAGAAAGCGTCGAACGCATAAATCTCCATACCGAAGCCTTTGGCAATACGGGCTACGTTGCGGCCTACGTTACCATAAGCGTGGATACCCAGCTTCTTGCCCATCAGTTCAGTACCGGAAGTACCGTTATACATATTACGGACAGCCATCACCATCAAGCCAAAAGCTAATTCGGCCACAGCATTGGAGTTCTGTCCCGGAGTATTCATTACACATACATTGTGGGCAGTAGCTGCTTCCAGGTCCACATTATCATAACCGGCACCGGCACGCACCACAATCTTCAGTTCCTTGGCGGCATCCAGCACTTCAGCATCAATGATGTCACTGCGGATAATGATAGCGTTGGCATCTTTCACAGCCTCCAACAGCTTGGCTTTTTCACCATATTTTTCCAGCAGCACGAGTTCGTAACCTGCTGCTTCTATTTCTTTACGGATACCGTCTACTGCCACTTTGGCAAACGGTTTGTCTGTTGCAACTAATACTTTCATAATTTCATGATATTAAAAAGACTCACCACAGATGACACAGATTATCACAGAGTTTAATCATAAAAACAATCTGTGCAAATCTGCGTAATCTGTGGTGAAAAACAATATTATTAATGAAGTTTCTCAAATTCCTGCATGCAGTCAATCAAAGCCTGCACGCTTTCCTTCGGCATGGCATTATAGCAGGATGCACGGAATCCACCTACAGAACGGTGTCCCTTGATACCTACCATACCTCTTTCGGTAGCGAACTTCAGGAAGTCAGCTTCCAATTCCTTGTATTCGGGAGCCATCACAAAGCAGATGTTCATGCGTGAACGGTCTTCTTTGGCAGCCGTACCCACAAACATTTTGTTACGGTCAATTTCAGCATACAGCATATCGGCCTTTTCGATGGCACGGCGTTCCATTTCCTTCACGCCACCCTCTGCCTTAATCCAGCGCAATGTCTGCAGGGCTGCATAGATGGGGACAACGGGAGGAGTATTGAACATAGAGCCGCTATCCACATGCGTCTGATAGTTCAGCATGGTCGGGATATAGCGGGATACCTTACCCAGCGCGTCATTCTTCACGATGACGAATGTAACACCGGAAGGAGCCAGATTCTTCTGCGCACCACCATAGATACAGATATATTTGGATACGTCGATGGGACGGGAGAAAATATCAGAAGACATATCGGCCACCATCGGAACGTTTACGTCCAAATCCTCTTTCAGTTCCGTACCGTAGATTGTATTGTTGGTAGTGATGTGGAAATAGTCTGCATCAGCAGGCACTGTATAGTCCTTCGGAATATAAGTATAAGTAGATTCAGCGGAAGAAGCGACTTCAACTACTTCACCGAATGCCTTAGCTTCTTTCATGGCTTTCTTGGCCCATACACCCGTATTCAGGTAAGCAGCTTTCTTTTCAAGGAAGTTGAAGGGTACCATGCAGAATTCCAAACTGGCACCACCGCCCAAGAACAGTACCGAATATCCTTCGGGGATATTGAGCAATTCTTTGAATAATGCCACAGCTTCGTCCACAACGGGTTGGAAGTCTTTGGCACGGTGGCTGATTTCCATCAGTGAGAGGCCTGAGCCATTGAAATCAAGAATAGCTTGTGCCGTATTCTCAATCACCTCACGAGGAAGGATAGAAGGTCCTGCATTGAAATTATGCTTTTTCATTTGAAGTTTGTTTTGGTTATACAATTTCGTTCATTAATGTCTTTCGACTTTGCGAAATTACGGAAATATTTCTTCAAAACAAACCTTTCCTGATGAAATTCTATTTTTAAGCCGCATTTAGCTTACTTTTTAATGGTTTATACAAGATATATGCACCATTTTGTTATCTTTACTTATCAAGGATAATACTTTTAGAGAAACTAAAAGCAAGGCGGTTTCATTACTTCATATTCAAAAGAATAAGCGCAAATAAAATGAATATTTATAAGATAAATCATTTTGCTTCCTCGATAACAGTTTTCATTCCCTTGATTTTTTCACCGCGTACCAGCGTCAACAATTGTTTCATTTTACTGCGGCGCACGGCTACAAAGGCATAGTGTTCCTTTACGTCCACCTGCCCGACATCTTCACGCGCCATCCCTCCTTTTTTATACAAGAAGCCGACAATATCTATCTTGTTCAACTTATCCTTTTTCCCTTTACCTATATATAAGGTAGCCCATCGGGGCTTGGCCGGTTTGGGAAGCGTCTCCGGAAACTCGTACGTTTCGATGTCTTCAGAAATGTACTCGGGTACCCGCTCCTCGGCATGCAGGACAAGATATGCATTTCCCGATGCCTCCCAACGGGCGGTACGTCCATTACGGTGTGTATAGGCTTCCTCGTTTACGGGAGGATGGTAATGCACCACATTCTCAATACCCGGAATATCCAGTCCGCGGGCGGCAAGGTCTGTAGATATCAGCACGGCGCAACTGCCATTACGGAACTTGTAAAGCGCACGTTCGCGGTCGGGTTGCTCCATACCGCCATGAAACATGTCGCAAGGGAACTTCCTGGCTTTCAGGTACCCAACAACACGCTCCACGCTTTCACGATAATTGCAGAATACCAGAGTGGAATGATAGCCGAGAGTACAAAGCAGATTATAGAGGGTCTCCAGCTTGTCCTTCTCCGGAGAAATAACCTTGTGCAGCCGCAAACGCGGAGCAAGAGCTTCCGGAGCAAGAAAATCAAGCTTCATGAGCCGGGAGCCGGAAGACGGGGAATCACCTCCTACTCCGGCAAATTGCGGTATTTCCTCTGCATCGGTGGCCGAGAGAAGCACACGCTTTTTCAGTGAGGGAAGCTGTCCGATAACCTCCGCCATCTCGTCATGGAAGCCGAACTCAAGACACTTGTCGAATTCATCTATCACCAGAGTGACGACAGTGGCGGCATTGAAATTTTCTTTCCTCAAATGGTCGCTCATACGTCCCGGAGTACCGATAATGACGGTGGGATGAATGCCTTTCATTGTCCGGTGTTCTTCCATGGCAGGGCGTCCGCCATAGCAGCTCATAGCTTTGAAAGGAGTTCCCATGGACTTGAACACAGTTTCTATCTGCAAAGCCAATTCGCGTGAAGGTACTAGTACAAGAGCCTGCACACCTTGTATATCCGCTTTCAAGGTCTGTACCAGCGGAAGGAGAAAAGCCAGTGTCTTACCCGAACCGGTAGGCGAAAGAAGCACTAAATCTTGGGCTGATTGATAGGCTTCCTTAGCAGCCTCCTGCATCGGAGTAAGTTCTTGTATCTTCAAATTATGAAGTATATCCGAAAGTTCCATGAATATCTCTTTTTTTAATCAATATGCAAAGATACGGATAAGAAGTCAGTTTCCATCAAAACGAAAACAGCTTTTAAGAAAGCTACCTAAATCATGACATGCCCGTCATACTAAAAGGGGAGACTCTCCTTATAGTTTCTGAAGCTTTTACCAAGCCCAATCGTCAGCACTATAAGTAGCTTCTACAGTCTTCTCTATCTCATTAGGCAGGTTACAGAAGAAGTCGATACCAGTTTCGTACTCCAAATTTTTAATAGAAACGGCATAAACCATAAATTCATCTTTTCCAGGTTTTTCTGGCAATAATTCAGAATGAGGGACTAAAAAAGCGATAGTATGATAAACCCCTGCCTTCTCGCTCAACAGAGCCATGTAATAATAGCTGGGGCAAATGAGTCCGCCAAGTGTCAGCCCGTCGGCATTGGTGGTGGGATAAAGCCCGTCATTGGCTTTCTTCACACCTGTGAAATTGGTAAGCAAACGGTCAGTAGTACCACCTTTCACGACATAAAGTTTGTCGTATGTGCCATTGATGGTGGAACGTCCCCAAGTCTGCACCTGCTTCTCAAGAGCCGCCCAATACTTTTGATTGAAACTCCCTATCTGTGGCGAGATATTACTGTAGTAGAAGGTCTGCTTATTGGCACTTTTACTGTACACACGGTCTTCGCTGGCACAAAGATGCCCCTTGTCGTACCCATCGCTCTTATGCATGGATTCAGTCACCTCCACGCTGTTGTCAATATTGGGGTCGTCTTGATTCCACTCGTTGGCACGCTTCACGTTGTCTTGCGCAGTAATCGGGTCGAAACTGAATGCCACCCAAGCCGAATGCTTCTTGGAAGCGATGTATTCCAAAGAGAAATTGAGTACCTGCCCGGCACCTTCCTCATCAGACACGCCTGCATAGTATTCAATATATTGATTGGTTGCATTGAGAGCTGGGATTTCAAGATTGTCTGCTTTATTGTTATCAGCAATATTGGCATTTTTCACATCTATATCCTCAGAAGCCACATACTCTATGCCCACTTCATTACCGTGAATATAGGCCACGCGGAGCTTGCCCATCTGATAATGATTGTAGCGGTTGAAACGCACCCAATAGCACGTAGAGGGTTTCACCTCAACGCTTTCGCTGAAAGCATCGGCAGACGGAACAACAGTAAGCCCTTCCAGCGACTCACTATTAACAGGAGCAAATGCGTAATTACGCCCGGTAAAAGCTTTGGACTGGATATAGAAAGGGGTGCCGATAGCCTTGGGCTTATACACGTTGAAACCATTGTCGCTCGACTCATAGCCCTTCATCACGTAAGTATCCGAACCCTGCTCGGTAGGTATTATCTCGGGAATGAGCGAAGCCTCTGAAGAATCATCACATCCAGCCAGCCAAATTCCGACCAGCAAAAGAAATAAGTAAGACAGTTTTTTCATCTATGTTTCTAAATTTGATTTTACGATACTAAGAATGCAAATGTGGTAATGGACAGTAAAGTCCATTACCACATTGTCTATTGCACAACCTCAGGAATTATTCCTTCACCACAAAGTTACTCATGTAGAATGTAGGAGCAAATCCAGGATCAGTATTACTTGCATAACGGAATGCCACATATACTTTCTTGCCCACATAGTCAGCCATGGAAGTACGCATTTCGATCTCTTTAGAGCTTGTAGGCCACTCGAACGACAACGGATCACTCCAAGCCGCTCCCTGCAATGCTGCAATCTTCTCTTCCTCAGTAGCAGTAGAAGCCGCAGGGATATAATTTTCGGACACATGTACAGACACTGCGTTCTCAATTTTGCCTCCATACAAATAGTCTGCCGAAGCAGTGAATACCATCTGTGGGGCAATAGCTTCGGTAAGATCTACCTCACCGGTTACAAGCCATGCCTCCGTATCGCGGTTACGCTGATAATAACCGCTTGCCTTGATACGGGTATAACCTGCACCTGCACTCCATACATAATTCATGCCATCAAGCTTCACATTCACAATCTGGGCATCGTTATGAAGTTCACCAGCAAAGTCATTGCTATAATACTCTTTTGCTTCCATCCATTTGCCGTCAGTCTTCAGGAATGCCATTTCAGCAGTTTCCGTTTCGGTATTCTTCTTCACCCATGCAGTGCCATCGAAGCCATATTCATCGGCCATCACATCATACTCCTTATTTCCGAAATAAACTACTGCCTTGACATCCCCGCTCTGTGCGTAAGGGAATGCATTCTTCAGATAAACGGGCAATACGGCATCAGCATCGCTCAAATAGTCCGAACCGGTAGAAACATAATCGGCAGGTTGCATCACACGGATACCGATACTTGCGCTTTCTTCGTAGGCAGTCCAAGCCGAACCGTCATACTGGTAGAGAGCAGAAGCATTTGGCTTCACGTCTGATGCACGGGTAACGGCACGAGCTGGCATTTCAGCTTCTGATTCAGGAATCTCCTTATAAATATCCACACCCTCATAATACCCTGATACGGTACTTGTAAGTGACATATTCTTAAACTCTACAGTAGGCGCACACTCTGTAGTACTCTTATAACGGAAAGCAATGGCTATCTTCTTGCCCTCGTAAGCACTCAGGTCAATATCACCGGAATTTACATAATTCCAATTCTTGCCTTCCGGCCATTGAGGTACATTCAGAGCCTTCCATTCAGCAGTAGCCACATCATCCACATAATCTTCCGAAGCCAGCAATTCAATAAAATCAGCACGATTGTTACCATTCAAGAAATTAATGGCAATATCTACCTTAAGAAGAGGAGCCTTCGCTTTTGCTAAATCTATAATAGGAGAAACCACCCATGCTTCCGATTCAAAATCGCTATCTCCTACATGAGCACTACCCTTCCAACCATATTTACCATCCACCTTCCATACATTAGTTAACGTGCCGGTAAGTTTCACATTTTGAGTAGTGAAACCGCCCTCGTTTCCATTGAACGACTCATTCATATAAATGCCCAACGTAGCATTCGGATAAGAACCGTATGAATAAGAGTTTCCTTTTTCATAGAAATTCAGCTTGATGATTTTGTCCTTTTCCACATTTTTTACATCAAATGCCTTACGGTCATAGTTGTAAGCAAAGCTCCAATCCCCACCCTCGGGTATGGAAGTACTGATGTTGAAACTGTTAAACGTACCACTCTGATAGATGAACTTGCCATCCGGACGTTGCATAGTGAAACCTTTTTCCGTAGGAGTAAGTGTCATGATATGATTGGACACATCGCTGGTGATGAAACCATCCGCAATCTCTACCGGTTCACCCTCCATATAACCATACGTCTTATCCGGGTCTTTGAACTGACCGAAAGGAATCCAAGTATTGTCCTTCGTCGGAGCCACAATGACATAATTACCTCCTTCGGCATCAATAGAAGTTACTTTCTGGTATACCATTTTCACTGCACCGCCGCCTGTACTGGGCTCGGTCTCCGACCAAGCGTAATTCACTTGGCACACATCTCCCGTCTTCGGGTTCTTGATACCTTCCTTCAACAAAGCAGGAAGCTTCTTCAACGTAGAAGGGGTGAGATATTTCACTACCATGCTTTCCCCCCATACTGTAGCGTAATTGTCAGAAGTAAGATCGAAAGTCTGAGCTTCGTTTATCTTCGAGAGATATTCAGGTTGCTCCTTGCCGATATTGTACTGCACCAGCACCTTGGAACCATCTGACAGATATGCGTAGAGCGAATCGACAAATGCAGGCAGATAATCTTCAGGAGCTACCATATCAGTAAACATCTTGGTTTTACCCAGCTGGTTCAATGCCGTAAGATAAGTCTGCCCCTCGGGATCCTTGGCGAGAGCTATCCCTTGGTTCTTCGGCATAGAAGCTATTTTGCCATAATGGGCATCAGCCAATACGAGGGTATCGGTACTGACATCCGTGATGGTTTCTTTTTCATCAAATCCGGGGAAATTATCCTCGTTATAATCGCAGGCCCCAAGTGCAAACAGCGAAGCCAATGCGGTTCCTAATAATATATGTTTTTTCATAAATATGTTCGCTTAGAAATTCAACTTCAATCTTACAGTATAAGTACGTCCCCAACCATAGATAACACGTGTGGCCGTCTCCCAGTCATGGTTACTTCCATCGCGTGCATCGGCTATGTACTCTTGGTTGAACAAGTTGTTCACATTGCCGCTCAGTGTAGCACGAATCTTACCGAAGTCAAAGGTATATCCTGCACTTACATCAAATGTGCTCCATGAAGGAATCTCCCAAGGTTTTTCCACCACGTAAGCCTCTTTTTGAGTGGCTTGGCTCGCATCAATGTCATAATCGGCATAATTGCGTGCAAAGAAGTTCCAGTCTGCATTAAGACGCAAGCCTTTCATTGGGCGGAATGTCACTCCCAAAGCAGCTGTAGTCTGAGCAGAACCGCCCACCTGTACATTATCCATTTCAATGGTATACTTGTACTGATCTACATTACTCATATCTGTCACCACTTCACCACGGCTATTCGCCATAATCTGGCCTTCAGTATTCATCATGAAGCCTTTCGCTGTCCCATTCCAGCGCCAGTCTCCCCAAGAGAACATACCGTTAACTTCCATCCAGCGGAAAGGCTTGGCAATAAAGTCAAGCTCTATACCCATGTGGTTAGCCTGCGCACCGGTCATGTTCATTGTCCAACGTTGAGAAGCCCCGTTTACGTCTTCATAGGATCCGGTATCATATAAAGCCTTGTCTTTCCACATAGTATAATAGGCGTTTACATTGGCTGAGAAATACTGGCTACGATATCCATAACCTAATTCGAAAGAGTAAACTTTCTCATTCTTAGCATCAGGATTACGTTCATGTGAACTCTGAGAATTGATGAAGGTATTATCAAAAATAGGAGCACGGCTGATAAATCCGGTATTGAAGAATACGTTATTGTAATCATCAAGGTTGTAATTCAAACCAGCTTTCACATTGCCTCCCAAATAATGTTTCTTCGAAGACAGCTGTTTGTCACCACTATAATAGAAACGGTCTTTACGCCAATAACTGGTATTTGTAAGACCACCTGAAACAAATGCACTCACTTTATCTTTATTATACTCCAATTGGGCAAAACCACCTTCGTACATCACAAAACCGTCGTAGTCACGACGAATCACATCTCCTACTCCCAACTTCTGGTTTACCCAGGAGGTGACTCCACCATTCACACTATTCTCAGCCAATACACTCTTACGGTTATAAGAGTCTACATAATACTGCCCTCCAAAAAGATCGGTAATGACATTCTTGTGCAAACCTTTATAATAGCGGAAGTCAATACCACCATAGAAATCAAAGTAATCACCAAACTTAGTGGTATAAGTAGAAATCAATCCTGTCCAGAAATGGTCGTTCGAGGCTTTGTTCATAATCATCAGCGAACCTTTATAACCGGGCATTCCACTCACATTCACCGGATTAGTATAGTTATCTGCATTGAGCTTATCCACAGCATCATAATCAAAAGTACCATCAGGACAACGGAACTGAGTGTTCACCGTACCATCACTGGCCGTACCGTACCAAGAGCTGGTGTACCCCGTTACCCCCGTACCACTATAGCCCGCACCAGTACCGATAGACATATAAGCTGCTGTACTGAGGCTTGACTTATGGTTGATTTGCCACAAATGATTAAGAGACATCTGGGGCTTATGGTATTCGTTACGTGAAGAGTTCATCACTTGTCCATTGCGATAACCGAAAGTAGAATTGTAACGATAGGGACTTTCCTCACCCATCCATTGTTTTACACGCTGATACTCCTTGATATTCAAACCATTTGCCATATTACGCTGATTATGCCACTGAGGTGCTCCAAAAGCTGTAAATGAAAGTTGATGGTTGTCATTGATACGTTTTGCAATACTCATGAACCAAGTGTAGGCCTCGGATTCCGTACCTTGAATATAACCGTCGCGTTTATCTCTGGCACCCAATAAAGTAAAGGCCCAACCATCTTTTGTCAGACCGGAAGAGACACTGAACATCACTTTACTGTAGCCGTCATTACCCATGCCGTAAGAGATGAAGCCGCCTTTCTTGGCATCAGTAGTCTTGGTTATAATGTTTTGTGAGCCACCTACTGAAGGAGTTGACACCTTGCTGGCACCAAGTCCACGTTGTACCTGAATACTGCTGGCCACATCAATCAAACCACCCCAGTTACTCATGTATACTTTCTGGTTTTCCATTCCGTTCATGGGTACACCGTTAATCATCATAGCCACATATTCTGACTTAAAACCACGAATCTTTATGTTGGAATCACCAAAGCCACCTCCCTCATTAGAAGCATAAACACCCGGAGTAGATTTCAAGATTTGCGGTAACTCCTGAGAACCTATCTTATCTTCAATAAATACGGGGTCGACAGTAGATACTGCAACCGGAGTCTTGCGTGCCACAGCAATAGACGATGTAATCACTACGTCCTTCAGCATCACAGCATCCGGTTCCATTGGGATAGCACCCAAATCCACAGAAGCGCCCTTCTGCGTAATCTTCTTCTTCTGGTCTTTATAACCCACGTACTTGAATAGTAATGTCGCATTCGAAGCAACGCTTTGCTTGAAATAGCCATCAATGTCGGTCACCGATCCTTGTGTAGTACCTTCCACCATGACGGCGGCACCCACTAACGGTTCACCTGTTTCTGAATCAACAAGCTGACCTCTCACTGTAGTCTGAGCAAATGCAGCGGCACTAAATACCGACAACACTGCAACCAACAGGAATTGAATTAGATGTTTTCTCATAATTCTGTTTTTTGTTAATAGATAGTGTTAATTAAACATTAATTTATGTTTTAAGTCGCAAATATAACTAATAAAAACGAGATTAATGTTATATTTATGTTACATTTTTTGAAGGTAGAAAGGCTTTTTTGAGATATTTTTAAACAAAAAAAGCCCTGCATTCTACAGCAGGGCTTTCGTATTGTCAACAAGTAAAAGAATATACTTTCAAATTCGCACCGAAATCAATCATTCATGAGCTTTCTATAACGTACACGGGTGGGTTCTTCTTTCCCAAGACGTTTCTGTTTATTTTCCTCATATTCTGAATAAGAACCTTCAAAGAAGAACACATTGGAGTCTCCTTCGAAAGCGAGGATATGCGTACAGATACGGTCAAGGAACCAACGGTCGTGACTGATGACCACAGCACATCCGGCAAAGTCCTCCAAACCTTCTTCGAGGGCACGGAGCGTATTCACGTCGATGTCATTGGTGGGCTCGTCCAGCAACAGCACATTACCTTCCTCCTTCAGGCAGAGCGCCAGATGCAAGCGGTTGCGTTCACCACCGGAAAGCACCCCACAGAGCTTTTCCTGGTCGGCACCGGAGAAGTTGAAACGGGACAGATAGGCGCGTGCATTAATGTCGCGCCCTCCCATGCGAATCAGATCGTTTCCGCCGGAAATGACCTGATATACGCTCTTGTTGGGGTCGATATCCTTGTGCTGCTGGTCCACGTAGGCAACCTTTACGGTCTCCCCCACCTCGAATTCGCCTTTGTCTGCCTTTTCCAGTCCCATGATAAGACGGAAAAGCGTAGTCTTACCGGCACCGTTAGGGCCGATGATACCCACGATACCGTTGGGTGGAAGCATGAAGTTGAGGTCATCGAACAACAGTTTGTCACCGAACGCCTTTGCCACATGCTTGGCTTCAATCACCTTATTACCCAGACGGGGACCGTTCGGGATAAAGATTTCCAGCTTCTCTTCCTTCTCCTTCACATCCTCGTTCAGCAATTTGTCGTAGGAGTTCAGACGCGCCTTTCCCTTTGCCTGACGGGCCTTGGGAGCCATGCGCACCCACTCCAGCTCGCGTTCCAGCGTCTTGCGGCGCTTGCTGGCGGTCTTTTCCTCTTGCTCCATGCGCTTGGTCTTCTGTTCCAGCCAACTGGAGTAGTTACCTTTCCAGGGAATACCTTCGCCACGGTCCAGCTCAAGAATCCAGCCGGCAACGTGGTCGAGGAAGTAACGGTCGTGCGTTACGGCAATCACCGTACCCTCGTACTGCTGCAAGTGTTGTTCCAGCCAGTCGATGGATTCGGCATCAAGGTGGTTGGTGGGCTCGTCAAGAAGAAGCACGTCGGGCTTCTGCAACAATAGGCGGCAAAGGGCCACACGGCGGCGCTCACCACCGGAAAGATGTTCTACGGACTGGTCTTCGGGCGGACAACGGAGGGCGTCCATGGCGCGTTCCAGCTTGCTGTCAAGGTTCCAGGCATCGGTCGCGTCAATGATGTCCTGCAACTCGGCCTGGCGGGAGAAGAGCTTGTCCATCTTGTCCTGGTCCTCATAATATTCGGGCAAGCCAAACTTCTGATTGATTTCCTCGTATTCTGCCAGCGCGTCCACAATGGGCTGCACGCCTTCCATTACAATTTCCTTTACGGTCTTGGTGGGGTCGAGGTACGGTTCCTGGGCCAGATACCCCACAGAATATCCCGGCGAGAACACCACTTCGCCCTGATAGGACTTATCCAATCCGGCGATAATCTTCAGCAGGGTCGATTTACCCGAACCGTTCAGACCGATGATACCGATTTTTGCCCCGTAGAAGAACGAGAGGTAAATGTTCTTCAGTACCTGCTTGTTGTTCTGCTGAATGGTTTTATTCAGCCCAACCATAGAAAAGATAATCTTTTTATCGTCTACTGTTGCCATGTATTTAATGATTAATGTTCAGTGATAATGATTAATATCAAGGATTGATGGGGACAAAGATAAGAAAAAAGATGATATTATTTTGCAAATTTCAAAAAAGTATCTATCTTTGCACCCGCTTAACAGCAATGAAGGATTGAATCGCTAGCTCAGCAGGTAGAGCACAACACTTTTAATGTTGGGGTCTTGGGTTCGAGCCCCAAGCGGTTCACATAGAAACAAAGCCAGAAGGCGACAAAAAGAAAAAAGTCCTACAATATCAATGTATTGTGGGACTTTTTTTATGTTTCCATCTTACCTGAAAGTCCCAAAAGGGTACGAAAAGAAAAGTTGGACATCCAAACAGTGGTACAATTGGTACAGTGGGTACAGCGCCTCTTCTGCTTCACACACATGCGCTTATGTACATTACTTCATAACGCGTACATTATTTATATACATGCGTGTGTGAGATAGAAGAGACGCTGTACCCACTGTACCAACTGTACCCATAAACCTCACCTTTACGCCGCTCAAGTTCACCTTTACACGGCCCAACCTCACCTTTGCTTATGTCACTTCACCTCTTCCAGATAAAGCACACGGCTCGAATAGTCGTTCTGCTTGTGATAGTCCACCTTATGGTTGTAGGGAATCTCCAGCCCGTTTGCCATGAGGTAGGCACCACTGAAACTCTTTCCTTCGTAGTTCAAGGGAACATTATCTATACGGTTCAGTTCATGCACCCGGTATTGCTTGTCGGCACAGAGCCCTGCCATCTTCACACGCGGCAGGTGCTGGTTACAGAAATGTTCCGTCTTCCACCAATAGAAGACTGCCTTGTCCTTCTCCGGAGCCACGTACATCAGAGAAGCCACACCTTGCTTGTCATAAGGAGAGAGCAGGCGGTAAATGTCTCCCAACTGTACTACGGGACGAATGGTCTTGTACTCGGCAATGGCATTCTTGCAAAGAGCCTTTTCTTCTTCCGTCATATTTTTGGGCTGGATTTCCATACCCAAACGACCACTCATGGCAACGTCTATCCGATATTTCAGAGGGATGGTGCGGAACGTCTGATGATTGGGGGCAGCACTGATATGCGATGCCATAGCGATGGCGGGGAAGAAATAGGAAGTTCCCCACTGCATATAGACACGTTGCAGGGCATCGGTATTGTCGCTTACCCAGAACTCGTCGAAGTAAGGCAGCACTCCGTAGTTGGCACGACCGCCGCCACTGGCACATGCCTGGATGGTAAGGTCGGGATATTTGGCACGGATGCGCTGGCAGATTTTCTCGAAGCCGCGGTGGAATTCGATGTACATGTGGCTCTGATTATCCTTCGTCAGATATTGCGAACCGTGGTTCTGGACAGACATATTGGCGTCCCACTTGATGTAATCTATTTCAGGATAAGAGGTCATCAGGTTGTCTACCACACCGAAAACGAAGTCCTGCACGGCAGGATTGGCAAGGTCAAGCACTACCTGCGTGCCGCCGCGTCCCAACACAACGTCACGTTCGGAAGCTTTAAGTACCCAGTCGGGATGCTTCTCGTAGAGTTCGCTGGTAGTGTTCGCCATCTCCGGCTCAATCCAGATGCCAAACTTGACGCCATGTTTCTTGGCATCACTCAGCAAGCCTTCAATACCGTTCGGAAGCTTGTTCTTGTCCACCACCCAGTCGCCGAGTGATGAGCTGTCGTTCTTACGGGGATACTTGTCGCCAAACCAGCCATCGTCCATCACGAACAACTCGCCACCCATGGAGGCAATGTCCGCCATCATTTGGTCCATACCTTGCTGGTTGATGTCAAAGTACACGCCTTCCCAACTATTCAAAAGAATCTTGCGGGGGGTAGTGCCGTGCGCCAGTTTGTGCAGGCGTGCCCAGCGATGGAAGTTACGGCTGCCGCCACTCAAGCCTTCATTACTATAAGTCAGGGCAAGTTCGGGAGTGCGGAAAAGCTCGTCCTTCTTCAAGGAATAAGTAGAGTTCTCTTCGTTGATTCCGGCAAAGAAATGGTGGTATTCATCATCGTGTGTCTCAATGCGGAGTTTGTAGTTGCCGCTGTAACAGAGGGCTGCACCAATCACGTTGCCCGTGTTCTCCTGCGGACGGCCGTCAAGGGAGAACATCACTTCGGCATGGTCAGTATGGGAATTGCGCACACCGTCCTTATTCTTGATAACCTTCATGCCCGGAGTGAGAGGTTCCTGCGTCAAAACCCCTTCATTGGCCCAGGAACCGGAGAGATGGGACAGCCATACATCGCCACGGCGGATGGGCAGATAGCCGGAAGCAAACTGATTGAGCACCACCGGCTTCTTCTCCTGATGGGAGATTTCAGTCCAGGATTCTATCACGTCGGCATCCTGCCAGGCACGGTAACAGACGTTGACGAAGAAGGGATACACCTTATCCTTCAGTGCCACGACAGTCGTCACGGCATTCCCTTCCTTTTCGGTAGTCACGTTCAATACTTCGAGCTGGAGGGTCATGTTACCGTCGGCATGCTTCACAGCGAGGGCCGTCTCCACGGGAGCATTCAATCCATATTCGGGATAGGCTGCATGGTTCGCTTCTGCCGCAGAGATATTCTGCAAGTCGGCTTCAGAAAGTCTGTTACCATAATACAAGTGTCTCAGTGTACCGCCTTCAGGAGCCGAAAGCACCAAAGAGGTTTTCGGAGTGGATACACATACGTTTTGAGCCAACAAACTGCCGGTCAGCAGCAGTACTCCAAAGAGGAAATTTGTTCGTTTCTTGAAATTCATGCTTTTCTTGTTTAGATTCTATATTCATTTAGCTGTGCGCAAATGTAGGCGTTTCCCCGAAGATAAAATAGTATCATTTTATCATATCCTTATACAAATTCTATTTCCGGCTGACAATTGTCCCCGTGGCTTGGTTGGCAGGCATCACCAGCACTTCCGCAATCTGGATATGCTCGGGGACGGCAGCGGCGAAATAGACCACTTCGGCTATATCGTCGCCGGTCAGTGGGCGTATACCTTTATATACATTATCGGCCGCCTCCCGGTTACCACGGAAACGGACGACGGAGAAATTGGTTTCCACCAACCCCGGCTTGATATTCGTTACGCGTATCGGGGTATCCACCAGGTCGATGCGGAGTCCGTCGGAAAGGGCCTTGACGGCAGCCTTGCAGGCACAGTACACACTGCCTCCCGGATAAGCGTAATCTCCGGCAATGGACCCCATATTGATAACGTGACCACGGCCTCGCTCCACCATACCGGGAACCACGAGGCGGGTCATGGCAAGCAAGGCTTTCACGTTAGTGTCGATGACAATGTCCCATTCATCCAGGTTACCTTCATGTTCCTTGTCCACCCCAATGACGAGTCCGGCATTGTTCACCAGTATGTCTACCGCCTTCCATTCCTCCGGAAGGGATTCGAGGGCGGCATGGGCAGCCTGCCGGTCGCGGACATCGAAAGGAAGCAGATACACATCGGCTCCATATTTCTCCAACAATTCTTTCTTTACAGCATTCAGTTTCTCCACATTACGGCCATTGAGTATAAGCCGGTAACCGTTCATGGCAAATTTACGCGCGCAGCCTTCCCCTATTCCCGAGGAGGCTCCGGTGATGAGTACAATCTTCTTTTCCATCATGTTATTAAGTTTTAATATCAATACTGCCAACAAAGGTATTACTTATTATTTTAACTTCATAGGAATAATGAATTTTAGAGTAAGGCGAAAAATCCCGATAAATTATGTAACTTTGCACCCGCTTTTTGAAAGCCCGAGAAACTGTTTTGATTTTATTTCAGCTTTCTTCTGAGATTTGTTTAATTCGTTTGGATAAAGTAAAAGACGCTTATGCAAAAGTCCGATTGCATCATCGGTGTGGAGCACGTATCGAAATTTTTCGGAGATAAGGCCGTGCTGAATGATGTGAATTTGTCTGTCCGTAAGGGCGAGTTTGTAACAATACTGGGACCGTCCGGCTGCGGAAAGACAACTCTGTTGCGCCTCATTGCAGGCTTTCAGACAGCCTCGGAAGGAGTGATAACCATTGCCGGAAAGGACATCACACAGACACCGCCGCACAAGCGTCCGGTAAACACCGTGTTCCAGAAGTACGCCCTCTTCCCCCACCTCAACGTGTTCAACAACATTGCCTTCGGGCTGAAGCTGAAGAAGCTGCCCGGTGCCACCATCGAGAAGAAGGTAAAGCAAGCCCTGCGCATGGTGGGCATGACGGACTATGAGGACCGCGACGTAGACTCCCTCTCCGGCGGGCAGCAACAGCGCGTAGCCATTGCCCGAGCCATCGTCAACGAACCCGAAGTGCTGCTACTGGACGAACCCCTTGCCGCCCTGGACCTAAAAATGCGCAAGGACATGCAGATGGAGCTAAAGGAGATGCACCAGAAGCTGGGCATCACCTTCGTATATGTGACCCACGACCAGGAAGAGGCACTGACCTTGAGCGATACCATCGTCGTGATGAGCGAAGGACGCATCCAGCAAATAGGCGTGCCGACGGACATCTACAACGAACCCATCAACTCCTTCGTAGCAGACTTCATTGGTGAAAGCAACATCTTGAACGGAGTTATGATAAAGGATAAAGCCGTCACCTTCTGCGGACACGAATTTGAATGCGTGGACACGGGATTTGGCGAGCAGATGCAGGTAGACGTAGTGATTCGCCCCGAAGACATCTACATCTTCGATGTATCCGACGCCGCACAGCTGACGGGGACCGTAACCAGCTGCATCTTTAAAGGCGTACACTACGAAATGCTGGTGCAGACGCGCGAAGGCTACGAGCTGATGGTGCAGGACTACCATGCCTTCGAGGCAGGACGCGAAGTCGGCCTGCTGGTGAAACCCTTCGACATCCACGTGATGAAGAAGGAACGCACCTGCAACACCTTCGAGGGAAAGCTGGTGGACGAGACGCACGTAGACTTCCTGGGCTGTAACTTCGAGTGCCTCCCCGTGCAGGGCATCGAGCCGGGCAGCGCCGTGCAAGTGGAAGTAGACTTCCAGCACGTCATCCTCGAAGACAACGAAGAGGACGGCCGTCTGACGGGTGAAGTGAAATTCATCCTCTACAAAGGGAACCATTACCACCTGACCGTGTTTACGGACTGGGACGAAGACATCTTTGTCGACACCAACGACGTGTGGGACGACGGCGACCGCGTAGGTATCACCATCGCCCCTCAAAATATACGGATTGTTCAATCTCTTAATAAGGAAGGAAGTGCTCAATAAGTTATCCCATTTCTTCATGCGCCGGCGCAACTGGACGGTACCCTACGCGCTGTTTCTGCTTGTATTTGTCATAGTACCGCTGCTGCTCATCGTGCTCTATGCCTTTACGGACGACGGAGGGGCGTTTACGTTGGCCAACTTCCGCAAGTTCATGATGCACCCCGAAGCGATGAACACGTTTGTCTACTCCATCGGAATAGCCGTTATCACCACGCTGGTCTGCCTGCTGCTGGGCTATCCGGCAGCGTATATCCTGAGCCAGAAGCAATTCAACACCTCACGCACCATGGTGGTGCTGTTCATCCTCCCCATGTGGGTGAATATCTTGATACGTACGCTTGCCACAGTGGCGCTGTTCGACTTCCTGAACCTGCCGCTGGGCGAAGGTGCCCTTGTGTTCGGTATGGTCTACAACTTCCTGCCGTTCATGATATACCCCATTTACAACACCCTTCAGAAGATGGACCACAATCTGATTGAGGCTGCGCAGGACTTGGGAGCCTCTCCTACCCGCGTATTCGGCAAGGTGATTCTGCCGCTCTCCATGCCGGGAGTGATGAGCGGCATAGTGATGGTGTTTATGCCTACGGTTTCTACCTTTGCCATTGCCGAGTTGCTGACAATGAACAACATCAAACTGTTCGGCACCACGGTGCAAGAGAATATTTACAACGGAATGTGGAACTACGGTGCCGCCCTCTCGCTCATCATGCTGCTGCTGATAGGCATCACCATCCTCTTTACCAACGAGGAGGACGGGGCATCGAATGAAAGCGGAGGTGTGATATGATGACACGAATCTTAACCCGCGGCTACTTGTGGCTGCTGCTGGCGTTGCTCTACTCGCCCATCTTAATTATTATGATATTCTCCTTCACGGAGGCAAAGGTGCTGGGCAACTGGACGGGGTTCTCCACCAAGCTGTACAGCTCCTTGTTTACGGGCGGGATGCACCACTCGCTGATGAATGCTATCTGGAACACATTCGCCATTGCCCTGCTTGCTGCCACCGCCAGCACGGCGCTGGGCAGCATTGCAGCTATCGGCATCTTCAATCTGCGCTCGCGCACACGGCAGGTAATGAACTTCGCCAATGCCATCCCGATGATGAATGCAGACATTATCACCGGTGTGTCGCTGTTCCTGCTGTTCGTCAGCTTCGGCATATCGCAAGGATTCACCACAGTGGTACTGGCACACATCACTTTCTGCACGCCCTACGTGGTGCTCAGCGTAATGCCCCGGCTCAAAAAGATGAACCAGAATGTCTACGAGGCGGCACTCGACCTGGGCGCCACACCGTTCCAAGCACTGCGCAAGGTTATTCTTCCGGAGATATTTCCGGGTATGATAAGCGGATTCATCCTTGCTTTCACGCTCTCCATCGACGACTTTGCCGTGACCATCTTCACCATCGGCAACCAGGGGCTGGAAACGCTCTCCACCTACATCTACGCCGATGCGCGCAAAGGTGGACTGACGCCGGAACTGCGGCCACTCTCCACCATCATCTTCGTGACGGTGCTGGTGCTGCTGATTGTAATCAACAAGCGGGCCGAACGGACGAAAAACGATTGATGTGAGTGATGAGTTATAAGTTATCAATTGTCAAGAACAAGATGATGAAAAGGATAATAAACATACTGATTCTACTGTGCTGTATCGCATTCCTCTCTTCTTGTGGAAACTCCACAGAAGAGCGCAGCCGTGTACTGAAGATATACAACTGGGCGGACTACATCGATGAAGATGTGCTTGCCGAATTTCCCGACTGGTACAAGCAGCAGACGGGCGAAGACCTCCGTATCATCTACCAGGTGTTCGATATCAACGAAATCATGCTCACCAAAATTGAGCGCGGGCACGAGGACTTCGACGTCGTATGCCCCTCGGAGTACATCATCGAACGTATGCTTCGCAAAGACCTCCTGCTACCCATCGACCGCAACTTCGGCCACACGCCGGACTATATCCCCAACGTGTCGCCCTACATTCGCCACGAGCTGAACAAGACCTCGCAACCGGAACGCCAGACCGAGGACTATGCCGTACCCTACATGTGGGGCACCGCTGGCATCCTCTTCAACAAAAAGTTTATTACCGCCGAAGAGGCCGGCACATGGGATATCCTCTGGGACTCCAAGAACCGAGGCAAAATACTGATGAAGGACAGCTACCGCGATGCCTACGGTACCGCCATCATCTACGCCCACGCCCGGGAGCTGGCCGACAGCACCGTCACAGTAGAGCAACTGATGAACGACAACTCCCCGCAGGCCATCGCCCTGGCCGAGCAACGCCTCAAGGAGATGAAACCCAACATCGCCGGCTGGGAAGCCGACTTCGGCAAAGAAATGATGACCAAGAACAAGGCGTGGATTAACTTCACCTGGAGCGGCGATGCCGTCTGGGCCATCGAGGAGGCCGATGCCGTGGGTGTGGAACTGGACTACACCGTCCCCCGCGAAGGCAGCAACATCTGGTACGACGGCTGGGTAATCCCCCGCTACGCCCGCAACGTGAAGGCGGCAAGCTATTTCATCAACTACCTCTGCCAGCCTTCCGTGGCACTGCGCAACATGGATGCTATCGGCTACGTCAGCGCCGTAGCCACACCGGAAATCATGGAGGCCAAGACCGATACCACGCTCGACGTGCACTCCGACCTCAGCTACTTCTTCGGCCCCCTGCCCGGAGCCGACAGCCTGCAGATAGACCCGGTCCAGTACCCTGACCGCTGTGTAGTGGAACGTTGCGCCATGATACGCGACTTCGGCGACCGCACGGAACTAGTGCTCGAGATGTGGAGCCGCGTGAAAGGTGACAATCTCAACACAGGCATCGTGCTGCTCATCTTCGCCGTTTTCGGTCTGCTCTTCATCTGGCTGGTATATGCCAAGATACGAAAGTACAAGCAGAAACGCCGCCACCGTCTCCGCAGAAAGCGGAAAAGGGGATGAGCAACACATTGTTTACCTAAAAACCCGTCAACGTGCAAGGAACAAAGAATCTGACACAAGGCCCCATCAACCGCCAGCTTTTCACGCTGGCAATGCCCATCATGGCCACCTCGTTCATCCAGATGGCCTACAGCCTGACGGACATGGCATGGGTAGGGCGTCTGGGCAGTGAGTCCATGGCTGCAGTAGGTGCGGTAGGCATACTGACGTGGATGTCCGGCTCCATCGCCTTGCTCAATAAAGTGGGCGCCGAAGTCAGCGTAGGCCAGTCCATCGGTGCACGCAGCGAAGAGGACGCACGCAGCTTTGCCTCGCACAACATTACGATTGCCCTGCTCATCTCCGTCTGCTGGGGAGGCCTGCTCTTTCTTTTCGCCCGCCCCATCCTGAACATCTTCGAGCTGAAACAGCATATCACGGACGCCGCCGTGACTTATCTGCGCATCGTGTCGACGGGACTGCCTTTCATCTTTCTCTCCGCTGCCTTTACGGGCATCTACAACGCGGCAGGACGAAGCAAGATTCCGTTCTACATCAGCGGGACGGGACTGATAATGAACATCGTCCTCGACCCTCTGTTCATCTTCGGCTTCGGTTGGGGAACAGTGGGCGCGGCACTTGCCACATGGCTTTCCGAAGCTACAGTATTCGGCATCTTCGTCTACAAGCTCCGGGGGAAAAGCGCCGTGCTCGGAGGTTTCTCCTTTATCGTTCCGCTGAAAAAGAAGTACACCCGGCGCATCTTCAAGCTCGGGCTGCCCGTGGCTACGCTGAACACGCTATTTGCCTTCGTCAATATGTTCCTCTCGCGCACCGCCTCGGAGCAGGGAGGACACATCGGACTGATGGCATTCACCACCGGCGGACAAATCGAGGCCATCACCTGGAATACTTCGCAAGGATTCTCCACGGGGCTGAGCACGTTCATCGCCCAGAACTATGCCGCGGGGCAGAAGTCGCGCGTGAAGCAAGCATGGCGCACCACCATGTGGATGACGGGCGTATTCGGAAGCCTCTGCTCACTACTGTTCATCTTCTTCGGCAGCGAGGTGTTCTCTATCTTCGTACCCGAGGCCGAAGCCTACCGTGTGGGTGGAGATTTCCTCCGCATCGACGGCTATTCGCAAATGTTCATGATGATGGAAATTACCATGCAGGGCGTGTTCTACGGACTGGGACGGACAGTGCCGCCTGCCATTGTCAGCATCGGATGCAATTACATGCGTATTCCGGTGGCGTTATTGCTGGTGCACATGGGTATGGGAGTGGATGCCATCTGGTGGGCAGTAAGTGGAACGACCGTTGCCAAAGGTCTTATACTGACAGCCTGGTTCGTCCTCATCAAAAGGAAAATTCTCTAAAAAAGGACAGAACTGGCGAACTTTAGAAAGAAGAATATGGTTATTATATACATAAATTTGCAACATTAAAGATAAAGTCAACTTTTAAAGAAAAAGAGTTATGAAGAAGATGAAATTTACAGTATTACTTTTGTGCGGCGCATTGCTGCTGGGCAGTTGCGGCACAATGAACAACAAGGCCAAAGGTGGAATAATCGGCGGTGGCTCCGGTGCAGCAGCAGGTGCCATTATCGGCGGACTGATAGGTAAAGGCAAGGGGGCAGCCATTGGAGCTGCGGTAGGTGCTGCAGTAGGTACGGGTGCCGGCGTTGCCATCGGACACAAGATGGACAAGAAGGCTGCCGAAGCTGCCAAGATTGAAGGCGCCCAAGTGGAGCAGGTGACGGATGCCAACGGCTTGCCGGCTGTCAAAGTATCCTTTGCGGCAGGTATTCTTTTCGGCTTCAACTCCGCAGCACTGAGCAACGAGGCAAAGGCTTCCCTGCGCGAACTCGCACAGATTCTGAAGGAAGACCCGACAACCGATATCGCCATCATCGGCCATACCGACAAAGTGGGTACTTACGAAGCCAACATGAAAGTTTCCAAGAACCGCGCCTATGCCGTAGAGAACTATTTGCAGGATTGCGGCGTATCTCCGGCCCAGTTCAAGAAAGTGGAAGGCGTGGGATACAACGAATACGACGAAAGTCTGTCTGCCGACCAGAACCGACGCGTAGAGGTATATATGTATGCCAGCGAACAGATGATTAAGAATGCGGAGGCAGCTAATTAATATGGTAAAGTGATTAATGTGTTAATGTGCCAATATGCATATTGGCACATTAACACATTAATCACATTGGCACTCTCTCCATGAAACTCCCGAAGCCTTTGCGGTTCCTCCGCAACATCATATTATTCTTCTTTATTTCCACTATCCTAGCGGTAGTGGCTTATCGTTTTGTACCCGTCTACATCACGCCACTGATGGTTATTCGCAGCGTGCAACAGGTCTTTAAGGGTGAAAGTCCATGCTGGCACCACACTTGGGTATCTTCCGACAAGATATCCCCTCACCTGCCTATGGCCGTCATTGCCTCGGAAGACAACCGGTTTGCCACACACAACGGATTCGATTTCATCGAGATACAGAAAGCGATAAAGGAGAATGAAACAAGAAAACGGAAACGGGGCGCAAGCACCATCAGCCAGCAGACGGCAAAGAATGTATTCCTATGGCCCCAGTCTTCCTGGGTACGTAAAGGACTGGAAGTCTACTTCACCGTACTGATAGAATTCTTCTGGTCCAAAGAACGTATCATGGAGGTCTATCTCAACTCCATCGAAATGGGAAAAGGCATCTATGGCGCACAAGCTGCCGCCAAATACAAGTTCAAGACTACAGCAGCCAAGCTCTCTGCCGGACAGTGCGCACTAATAGCGGCAACATTGCCCAACCCCATACGCTTCGACTCAGCACACCCCTCCCCTTACATAAAGAAAAGGCAAGGACAGATTCTACGATTGATGAAACTGGTACCCAAATTCCAGCTAAATGAGAAGCGGACAAAAGAATAAGAAGAGGATGTATCAAAACAGTTAATAGCACACAGATGACACATCCTCCTTTAATTTTTAATTCTTAATTTTTAATTAATACGCGTGTCCTCCCTCTTCCATCTCCTTCGCATCAATCTTGCGATTGTCGATACTGCGCCAAGCGTAGAAGATGTAGGCAAGAACGAAAGGAACAAGGATAGAGACATAAGCCATAACCTTCAGTGTGAACTGGCTCGAGCAACTGTTTGCCAACGTGAGTGAGCTTTGCAGGTCGTGGGTAGACGGATAATAGGCCGTATTGTTATAGCCTGCCACAAGCAGCAGTGCCAATACCGTAAGCACCGTCCCTGCACCGGCAAACCAGATACCCTTGTCGAATGCCGGCTTCCACAGCGTGCGGATAATGCCCCAGAGCACAGCCACCACACCAACCAGGAATACAAGCAGCACTACTGGCATCTGCAGGAAGTTCGTCAGATACTTGTAAGGTTCCATGAACACCTCTCCCGTTTCCGGGCGTACAGCATAGCCGTCGGCAAGCAACGTGCGGATGACGAAGGCCAGGAAGAATACCAGGAACAACGCCGTATTTCCCCAAAGTGCCCGGCGGCAGCGTTTCACCAAATCATCCTCATTGATATTATTAATAAAATAAAGCGCTCCCAAGATACGTGCCAGGAAGAACACAGCCAGCCCCAGCACCACATTCCACGGATTAAGCAACGCATCCAACCCATGCCAGCCGTTAGCCCATTGGCTGATAACCGGCATTGCCGCATCTGCGATATTCCCTTTATTGATATAGAAGTTAGACCCCGTGAAGAACGTGGCCACTGCCCCACCCAGCAATACCGGACCTACCACTCCGTTTATCACCAGGAACGTGCGATACGTTGTCTTGCCCAGCAGATTTCCCGCCTTCGACTGAAACTCGTAGCTGACAGCCTGCAACACAAAGCTGAACAGAATAATCATCCACAGCCAATAGGCCCCTCCGAAACTGGTACTATAGAACAACGGAAACGAAGCAAAGAACGCACCTCCAAACGTGACGAGCGTTGTAAACGTGAACTCCCACTTCCGTCCCGTAGAATTAATCATCATCTTCTTCTGCTCCTCCGTCTTCCCCAGACAGAACAGAAGCGAATTACCTCCCTGCACGAACAGCAGGAATACCAGTAGTGCTCCCAGCAAAGAGACTACAAACCACCAATAGTGTTGAAGAAATATATAAGCATTCATTGTGAGTTATGAGTTATAAGTTATGAGTTATGAGTTATGTGACGGTGTGTGCGTTTCGGTTTCAGGACCTTTGCGAATAGCCTTCAGCATAATTCCCACCTCAGCAATCAGCATGACAGTGAAAAGTACCAGGAAAATAAAGAACGTGGTCTGCACGGAGCCTACATCCAGCTTAGAGATGGCGGCACTCGTGGGCAGCATATCTTGGATGGCCCACGGCTGACGACCACACTCGGCAACCACCCATCCGGCTTGTCCAGCCAGATAGCCCAGCGGAATGGTGAGCATAGCCACCCAATGCATCCATGGCATCCGCGACAAGTCTTTCTTATAGGCCAGGAACAGCACCACAATAAAGAAGAGGATGAAGTATCCACCCAACATCACCATCACACGGAACATGTAGAACGTAAGGGACACATTGGGCACCAGCTCGTTCACGTCCTTGATATAACCATAACCGAAATAGGCTACATTATCTTTCAACACTTTGGCAGCCACCTCTGCATCTGCCTCATTGCCCGCAGCCTTGGCTGCACGATAGGCGGCAAACGCACCGATAGCCGTTTTTCCTTTTTCTATTTTCTCCTCTGCCGAAAGCGCTACGGTACCATCGCTCAACGGATATCCACCTTTCAGCAGGTCATTGATACCGGGAACAAAAGCATCCATCTTGCGCTCGGCAAGCAACGACAGCATCTTCGGAATTTCCACACGGAAAAGGAATGGGTCTACTCCGTCCTGCGGTGTCTGCTTGGCAGGATTCAGCAGCCCGAACGCTACCAATCCGGCACCTTGCCGCCCTTCATAATAGCCTTCCATAGCAGCCAGCTTCATCGGCTGCTTTTGCGCCACCTGATAGCCCGAGCCATCACCCGTCCAGGCAGAGAGCACAGCGGCACACAGACCTACCCATGCGGCAATCTTTACACTTGCCAGCGCAAATTTCTTCTCGCGCTTCTTCCACAGATACCAGCAGCTTACGCCTACTACAAACACGGCAGCCAGCACCCAGCCGGACAGCACGCTATGGAAGAACTTATTGACAGCCATCGGCGAAGTTGCCACAGCCCAGAAGTCCACCATCTCGTTGCGTGCCGTATCGGGATTGAACTCCATACCTACGGGATTCTGCATCCACGCATTGGCAACCAGAATCCACCAGGCAGAAATCGTGGCGCCCAGCCCCGTGAGCCAAGTAGATGCCAGGTGGAAACGCTTGCTCACCTTATCCCAGCCGAAGAACATGACGGCGATAAACGTTGCTTCCATAAAGAAAGCCAAAATACCCTCGATGGCAAGCGGCGCACCGAAGATGTCGCCCACAAACCAACTGTAATTACTCCAATTCGTACCGAATTCAAATTCCAGAATAATACCGGTTGCTACACCAATAGCAAAGTTGATACCGAAAATCTTCATCCAGAATTTGGCAGTACGTTTCCAAAATTCGTCACCCGTACGGTAGTACGCTGTCTCCATGATGCCCATAATTACCGCCAGTCCAAGTGTCAGCGGCACAAAAATCCAGTGATAGATGGCGGTCAAGGCAAATTGGGCTCTCGACCAGTCAATCAGGGAAGTGTCAATGTGTCCAAGCATAAGAATCAAGTTATGAGTTATAAGTTATGAGTTATTAAGTTTTTAAGTTATCGGGTAAGAACAGAGAGACACGGAGAATTTATAAGGGCAAGGAAATAAACTCTGTGTCTCCGTGTTTAGTCGCCCAGACTCCGGTGGATAAGCTCATTGCTGACATAGCCTTCCTTGTCATCGCCCACCACGGGGGTATTCAGAAACCGTGGGAAGAAGAAAAGGCGGAGAATGAAGAACATAATGAATAACTTCACAAGAATGATAAGCCACAAAGTACGCCCTAACGTCATACTTCGAAAACCTTCCAAATAAAAACGCCAAATGTTTACCGCAGTCTGTTTCATGCCGATAAAATTATAATGATTACAAATATAAAATACTTTTATATAAAGAACAAATAAAAAGGTGAAAAGTTGAACAGAAAAAAGACTTCTCCCATTCATCGGTACAAAAAAGATTTTAGGCGAGGAAAATTCACTCAACGTCTATCACTTTTGCAATCCTTTCTCCACCCCACTACATTTGCAAATATAAAACCATAGAATAACGAAGATATGACGAACGTAAAAAGATTGACAGTGATAGCGCTATGTATGGCAAGCTGCATGGGAGTGGCCGCCCAAAACGGCACTTCCACGCAGATACCCGGCAGTTCCGAGCAGCCAGCCGACAGCCTGCCCGCCCAATGGGACTTGCAAGCGTGCATCGACTATGCCTTGCAGCAAAACATCACCATCCGCAAGAACCGCCTCAACGCGGAAAGTGCCCAGGTAGATGTAAAGACCGCCCGAGCCGCTCTCTTCCCCAGCCTTTCGGCCAGTGTGAGCCAGCGTGTCGTGAATCGCCCGAAGAGCGAGACAAACACCATCATCGACGGCGACAACATCACCAGCAGCCAGAGCAAGACTTCCTATAACGGCAGCTACGGCATCGATGCCAACTGGACCCTCTACAACGGCGGGAAGCGCCTCAACACCATCAAACAACAGCAACTGAACAACCGCATTGCCGAACTTAGCGTAGCACAGAGCGAGAACAGCATCGAAGAAAGTATCGCACAAACCTACGTACAGATACTCTACGCCGCCGAAGCCGTGAAAGTGAACGAATCGACCCTGGAAGTGAGCCAAGCCGAATGCGAACGCGCCCGCCAGCTTCTCGAAGCAGGAAGCATAGCCAAAAGCGACCTGGCACAACTGGAAGCGCAGGTAAGCACCGACAAGTACCAACTGGTGACCGCACAAGCCACCCTGCAAGACTACAAACTACAACTGAAACAACTCCTGGAACTGGACGGCGAATCCGAGATGAACCTCTACATCCCCACACTCGGCACGGAAAACGTACTGGCACCCCTGCCCACCAAAACGGACGTTTACCGTTCTGCCCTCGTGCTCCGTCCGGAAATAGAAGCCGGCAAACTGAATATACAGACATCCGACCTCGACATCAAAATTGCCCGCGCTGGCTATCTGCCTACGCTGAGCCTCAGCGCCGGCATCGGAACCAGCCATGCCAACGGCAATGACTTCACCTTCAGCGAGCAAGTCAAACAGAACTGGAACAACTCGCTGGGCTTCACCGTAAGCGTGCCTATCTTCAGCAACCGGCAGACCAAGAGTGCCGTAGAGAAAGCCAAGATTCAGAAGCAGACCAGCGAACTGGACCTGCTGGACGACCAAAAAACGCTGTACAAGACCATCGAAACCCTCTGGCTCGATGCCAACAGCGCCCAGCAGCGCTACGCCGCCGCCACAGAGAAACTGAAAAGTACGCAGACCAGCTATGAACTGATTCAAGAGCAGTTCAACCTGGGCATGAAGAATACCGTAGAACTGCTGACTGAGAAAAGCAATCTGCTCAGCGCACAGCAGGAGACACTGCAAGCCAAATACATGGCCATACTGAATATGCAGCTACTGAAGTTTTATCAAGGAGAAAAAATCGAATTATAATACCTTATATATATGAACAAAAAAAGAATCATCCTCATTGCCGTAGCTGCCGTAATCATAGTGGGCGGCGGCGTATGGCTCTTCGGTGGTGCCAAGGCCAAGCACAAGGTGACCTACGCCACAGCAACCATCCATAAAGGCGAGATTTCCGAATCCGTAACCGCCACGGGGACCATCGAACCGGTGACGGAAGTGGAAGTGGGTACCCAGGTGAGCGGTATCATCGACAAGATTCATGTAGACTACAATTCCGTAGTAACCAAAGGCCAACTCATTGCCGAGATGGACCGCGTGACACTGCAAAGCGAACTCGCTTCGCAACGCGCCGCCTACAACGGTGCAAAGGCCGAATACGAGTACCAGAAAAAACTCTACGAGCGCAACAAGACGCTGAACGAAAAGCAGCTCATCGCCGCCACGGACTATGAGCAGTCCGTCTATAACTACGAGAAGGCCAAGAGCAACTACGAAAGCAGCCAGGCATCACTGGCAAAGGCTGAACGCAACCTCTCCTACGCCACCATCACCTCTCCCATCGACGGTGTAGTCATCAGCCGCGACGTGGAAGCAGGACAGACCGTGGCTTCCGGCTTCGAGACACCGACACTGTTCACCATCGCTGCCGACCTGACGCAGATGCAGGTTGTGGCCGACGTGGACGAAGCGGACATAGGCGGTGTGGAAGAGGGACAGCGCGCCACGTTTACCGTAGACGCCTACCCGAATGACGTGTTCGAAGGAGTGGTCACACAAATTCGTCTGGGAGATGCCAGCTCAAGCAGCACGTCGAGCACCAGCACCAGCACGGTTGTGACCTACGAAGTAGTCATATCCGCCCACAACCCTGACCTGAAACTGAAACCACGCCTGACGGCCAACGTCACCATCTTCACCCTCGACCGCAAAGACGTACTGTGCGCTCCTGCCCGTGCCCTGCGCTTCAACCCCGAAAAACCGCTTATCGGCGACAATGATATCGTGAAGGATTGCGAAGGGGAACATAAACTCTGGACCCGCGAAGGCAACACCTTTACCGCCCATCCGGTGAAGATAGGTATCTCCAACGGAGTCAACACGGAAATTATCAGCGGCATTAACGAAGGTACCGTAGTGGTGACCGAAGCCACCATCGGCAGCATGCCCGGCAGCGGCGCTCCGGACATGAGCCAGGAAGCTCCCGGAGGTGAGAAGAGTCCGTTCATGCCTGGCCCTCCGGGAAGTAAGAAGAAGAGCGGAAAATAATACAAAAAAAGAATTATGAATAAAGCAGTCATTGAACTTCAAAATATCAAACGCAACTTCCAGGTGGGGGACGAAACCGTGCATGCCCTGCGCGGCGTCTCGTTCACCATCCGTGAAGGCGAGTTTGTCACCATCATGGGTACATCGGGCTCCGGAAAGTCGACTTTGCTGAATACCCTCGGCTGCCTGGACACGCCCACCAGCGGCGAATACCTGCTGGACGGTATCTCCGTACGCACCATGAGCAAGCCTCAACGCGCCGTACTACGCAACCGTAAAATCGGCTTCGTATTCCAGAGTTACAACCTGCTGCCCAAAACCACTGCCGTGGAAAATGTGGAGCTACCGCTGATGTATAACTCCTCCGTCTCGGCTTCCGAAAGGCGGAGACGTGCCATCGAAGCCCTGCAAGCCGTGGGGCTGGGCGACCGACTGGAACATAAGTCCAATCAGATGTCCGGCGGTCAGATGCAACGCGTAGCCATCGCCCGCGCCTTGGTGAACAATCCCGCCGTTATCCTGGCAGACGAAGCTACGGGTAACCTGGACACCCGTACTTCTTTCGAGATTCTGGTACTGTTCCAAAAGCTGCATGCCGAAGGACGCACCATCATCTTCGTCACCCACAACCCCGAAATAGCCCAGTACAGCAGCCGCAACATCGTGCTGCGCGACGGACAAATCAAGGACGATACCATCAACACCCAAATCCAGAATGCAGCCGAAGCCCTGGCAGCATTGCCTAAGCAGGAGGAGGAATGAGGGATAAGGGATTAAGGATTAGGGATTAATTTTAAACTTTCCATTAAAACGATATGAACGGAACAAACCTTTTCAAAATAGCCTTGCGAGCCTTGAACAACAACAAGCTGCGCGCATTCCTCACCATGCTGGGCATCATCATCGGCGTGGCGTCCGTCATCACGATGCTTGCCATCGGACAAGGTTCGAAGAAAAGCATCCAGGCGCAAATCTCCGAGATGGGCTCCAACATGATTATGATTCACCCCGGTGCCGACATGCGCGGCGGTGTCCGCCAAGACCCCAGCGCCATGCAGACCTTGAAGCTGACCGACTACGAAGCCCTGCGAAACGAAACCAACTTTCTGGCTGCCGTCAGCCCCAATGTCTCCTCCAGCGGGCAGCTCATCGCGGGCAACAACAACTACCCCTCCTCCGTGAGCGGCGTGGGCACGGACTATCTCGAAATCCGGCAGCTCAGCGTGGAGAACGGCGAGATGTTTACCGAAGCCGACATACAGACCTCTGCCAAGGTGTGCGTCATCGGAAAGACCATCCAAGACAACCTCTTTCCCGGAGGAGAGGACCCTGTGGGACGTATCATCCGCTTCAACCAAGTGCCCTTCCGCGTGGTGGGCGTGCTGAAGTCCAAAGGCTACAACTCCATGGGCATGGACCAGGACGACGTAGTGCTTGCCCCTTACAGCACCGTGATGAAACGCCTGCTGGCACAGACCTACCTTAGCGGCATCTTCGCCTCCGCCCTCACCGAGGACATGACGGACAATGCCACCGACGAAATCACCGAGATACTGCGCCGCAACCACAAGCTGAAGGAGAGTGACGACGACGACTTCACCATTCGCAGCCAGCAGGAACTCAGCACCATGCTGAACTCCACCACCGACCTGATGACCACGCTGCTTGCCTGCATAGCCGGCATTTCGCTCGTAGTGGGCGGCATCGGCATTATGAACATCATGTACGTATCGGTGACGGAACGCACGCGCGAAATCGGCCTGCGCATGAGTGTAGGCGCCCGCGGTGTCGACATCTTGAGCCAGTTCCTCATCGAAGCCATTCTTATCAGCATCACCGGAGGCATTATCGGTGTCATCATCGGATGCGGAGCCAGCTTGATAGTGAAGGGCGTTGCCCACTGGCCCATCTTCATCCAGCCGTGGAGTGTATTCCTCTCCTTCGCCGTATGTACCGTCACCGGAGTGTTCTTCGGTTGGTATCCCGCCAAGAAAGCTGCGGACCTCGACCCGATAGAGGCCATACGCTACGAATAACCTTTTCTCCCTTGCCGGAAGTTAGCCAAATAGTTCTTAAGTATTAGGAAAAAAGTTTCCGGCAATAGGGAAAAAAGTTATGCGAAACTAAGAACAATCTCTATCCCAAGCCTTGGGATAGACATCCGCAAGCTTGGGATACATATCCGCAACCTGGAAACGCTTATCCGCAACCTGCGAACAGAGATTTGCTTCGCAGGCAGCGGATATTTCCAATATCCACCTAAAATCCGTATCTTTGTATCATGATGAAACAACAGCTCCCTAACCCACGCCGCCGCGGCATCGAAACCCTGATACACATCATTGTCTGGGGTATCGTCATCGGTTTCCCCTTTCTGATGATGACACGCAGCGGCTTCAATATCAGCCTTGCGGACTATCTGCGCCACGGTAGCAGCAGTACCCTCTCATTCTTCCTTGTATTCTACATCAACTACTGCTTCCTCATTCCCCGCTACTTGTTCGAGGGACGCATCCGGCAGTATCTCCTGCTGAACACACTGCTCATCATCTGCATTACCACCGGCGCCCACCTTTGGCAAGAATACACATTCCAAAACCATATGCGCGGCGATGATGACGGTCAGCACATGGGGCCTCCCAAATGGATATTCATCTTGCGCGACGTCTCGACCATGATTCTCACCGCCGGCCTCAGCGCTGCCATCAAGCTGAGCCGCCGCTGGGCGCAGATGGACGCCGCCCGCCGCGAAGCCGAGAAAAGCCGCACGGAAGCCGAGTTGAAGAACCTGCGCAACCAGCTCAACCCGCACTTCCTGCTCAATACGCTGAATAACATCTACGCCCTCATCGCCTTCGATGCCGACAAGGCACAGACTGCCGTGCAGGAACTGAGCCGACTGCTGCGCCATGTGCTGTATGACAATCAGCAGAACTTCGTCACCCTGGACAAGGAGATGGACTTCATCCGCAACTACATCGAACTGATGCGCATCCGTCTCTCCGCCAACGTCCGTGTGGAAACAAAGATAGACGTCCGACCGGACAGCCGTACGGAAATAGCTCCGCTCATCTTTATTTCCCTCATAGAGAATGCCTTCAAGCATGGCATCTCCCCCACCGAGCCCAGCTTTATCCGTATCCACTTCAGTGAAAGCCCCGGAGAGATACATTGCGAAATAACCAACAGCTATCATCCCAAAAGCGTGGCAGACAAGAGTGGAAGCGGCATCGGGTTGGAACAAGTGCGCAAGCGTCTGGAGCTGACCTATCCCGGCCATTACGACTGGCAGCAAGGAGTGAGTGAGGACATGAAAGAGTATAAATCTATTTTAATTATAAAGATATGAATCTGAAGTGCGCCATTGTAGACGACGAGCCCCTCGCCCTGGGGTTGCTGGAAAGCTACGTCAACAAGACCCCGTTTCTGGAGTTGGTCGGTAAATACTCCAGTGCCGTACAAGCCATCAAGGAGTTGCCCGAGAAGCACATCGACCTGCTTTTCCTCGACATCCAGATGCCCGAACTGAACGGACTGGAATTTTCGAAGATGGTCGATTCCGGCACCCGCATTGTCTTTACCACCGCCTTCGACCAGTATGCCATAGACGGCTACAAAGTCAATGCGCTGGACTACCTGCTGAAACCCATCTCCTACGTCGACTTTCTGCAGGCTGCCAACAAGGCTGTGCAATGGTTTGAATTGCTGCAACAGCCCAAGGAAGAGATTCAGAGCATCTTCGTAAAAAGCGAGTATAAGCTGGTGCAAATCGAATTGAGTAAAATTCTGTACATAGAGGGGCTGAAAGACTATCTCAAAATCTACGAGGAGGATTCTCCCAAGCCTATCCTGTCTCTCATGAGCATGAAGGCAATGGAGGAACTTCTGCCTGCCTCGCGTTTCATGCGCGTCCACCGTTCCTACATTGTTCAGAAGAATAAAATACGTATTATAGACCGTGGTCGCATCGTGTTCGGAAAGAACTACATCCCGATAAGCGACAGCTATAAACTGGCTTTTCAAGAATTTTTAGACCAAAGAAGCTAAAAAAATCGACCAATCCGTCGATAAAATCGGAAAAACCGTCGATTTATTATAGAATCTTTTTGCATATTAAAATATGTTTTTTTATCTTTGCACCGAACAGATAGGAGTTGTGAAACTCCCCCAATAGAATAGTTTAGTTAAGTCTAGTTTAGTTTTTGTGTGAAGCACTTCCTCCGTAAGCGAACGTTGGAAGTGCTTTTTACATATCAACACTATTTAATCCACAAGCAGAAAAATTATCAAAGCAAATTTAAAAAACTATATATAACTACATATCAAACACCAACATAACATTCATTTTCTTATCTTTAATACAGAAACAAGTGGGCACGCATGTTTTATGATTTTACTAATCACATCTGTATAATGTTAGTTTCGCGACAACCATTATACGGTAATAATCTTGTAAATTATGGAAATCAAGAAAACATCCAAAGCAAGCCTGGAAAACAAGAAGTCAAGTTGGCTACTTGTAGGTTATGTAATTGTGCTGGTCTTCATGTTCGTTGCATTTGAATGGTCGAAGCGTGATGTTAGGATTGACATGAGCGGTGCTATTACCGAGAACGTATTTGAGCAGGAAATTGAAATTCCTATCACGGAGCAACCCGAATTAGTAGCTCCGCCACCCCCTCAAGCTCCTGCAATTGCCGAGGTATTGACAATTGTGGATGATAATGACAATGTGAAAGAAACAGCCATTGCCTCTTCCGAAGAAATCGGTGAAGCTGTAATCATCAAACCCATATCTCCAACCGTAGATGAAGAGATTCCGGTAGAGGATGAGATTTTTGAAGTTGTAGAGAAGAATCCCGAGTTTTCTTATAATGGCATGAGTCTGATGCAATATCTGGGTAAGAGTATAAAATACCCGACTATTGCACAAGAGACCGGAACCCAGGGGCGCGTAATAGTACAATTCGTTGTCAACAAAGACGGCAGCATCGTAGATGTAAAAGTAGTAAGAGGCGTAGATCCCTATCTGGACAAAGAAGCTATCCGTGTGATTTCCACCATGCCCAAATGGAAACCCGGTGAGCAACGAGGCAAACCGGTCCGTTGTAAATTCACAGTTCCCGTAATGTTTAAATTACAATAGCAGACATGCCAGTGTCCACTTTCCACTTGTCTTCATAAGGTAATCTCCAATATCCGAGGGTGTGTCGAAACTGGTATTCACCACAGATTACACAGATTTGCACAGATAAGTATCTTTGACTATCAGTAGATTAAGCTCATTCTGTGTTAATCCGTGTAATCTGTGGTGAATTTTGACACACCCCCATTTTTTTAAGTATCAACACAGCCATTTCCTTCTTCCATATTTTTCTTTCCGCAGAAAAACAAAAACATTCAGCCCTCTCAGACTGTTACATAGAAAAACAATATATCACTCCTGATAAAACCACACGATAATGAAATCACAACTCTTTGACATCAGAAGAGAATATAAGAAAGGCAGGCTGACACCGGGTAACCTCAACGACAATCCCTTTGAGCAATTCGACCATTGGCTGAACGATGCTATCCATAGTGATGAGTACGAGCCCACCGCCATGACGGTAGCTACAGTCTCGACAGACGGGCATCCTTCTACACGCACAGTGTTGCTGAAAGGGGTGGAAAATGGCCGTTTCATCTTCTTCACCAACTACGAAAGCAGAAAAGGCCGGCAACTGACTGCAAATCCGTATATATCCTTATCTTTCGTATGGCACAAACTGGAAAGGCAAATACACATTGAAGGAAAAGCTGAAAGATGCGCTCCTGCCGATTCTGACGCCTATTTTGCAAGCAGGCCTTACAAAAGTAAAATCGGGGCGAGGATTTCACCCCAAAGTCACGTCATCGGCAGCCGTATGGAGATAATGCGCGCGTTCGTCCGCGAAGCGGCAACATGGATAGGGCAAAGTATCAAACGTCCCGACAACTGGGGAGGTTTTGCCGTCACCCCTTTCCGTTTTGAATTCTGGCAAGGACGGGAAAGCAGGCTACACGACCGTTTCCTCTATTCCCAACAAGCGGATGGCAGCTGGAAAAAGGAGAGGCTGGCTCCCTAAATACGGACAGGGAAACACTTCTCATCACAAATAAATCTTAAAAGGAGGAACAAAGCCACAGAAACGCTGTTTGAAGGGGAAACTCTAAAAACAACTGTTATGAATTACGGTATCAGTATTCTTTTCAGGGCTATACCCTTGTTGATGGCCCTTTTCTGTTTCGGCTACGGAGCCTTTGTGCTCCACGAAGGACTGGATTCGGCAAAATTTGTGGCCGGTCCGGTAGTATTTTCCTTAGGGATGATTTGCATTGCCTTGTTCGCCACAGCGGCAACAATCATTAGACAAATTATTCATACCTACAATCCGATAGCCAGATACGCACTTCCGGTTATTGGTTACCTGGCAGCCGTACTCACAGTAATCTATGGTTGGAATTATATGCACGAAGCTGCCACGGCAAGCAATTTCGTGGCAGGACACGTGATTTGCGGAGTCGGTTTCATCACAGCTTGTGTAGCTACCACAGCCACAGCCTCCACCCGCTTCACCCTCATTCCCGCCAACTCGGAACGTACCGACCAGCTACAACCTGCCGATGCATTCAATTCCTCCCAGGGATATATCCTGATAGCAGTTGCCACCCTTATGGCAGTAATGGCATGGATATGGGCCTTCTGGCTATTGTCAAAAAGCAGCGAGCACAATGCATATTATGTAGCAGGCCATGTCATGGCAGGACTTGCTTGTATCTGTTCCAGCTTGGTGGCGCTGGTTGCAACCATCGTCCGCCAGATACGCAACAACTATACAAAGTCTGAACGGAAACAATGGCCGGCCCTTGTTTTGATAATGGGCAGCATAAGCATTCTCTGGGGACTTCTGGTCTTGGCCAACAGCAATCCGGCACTCTCCTCCACAGGATATATTATGATAGGCCTGGGACTGGTATGCTACAGCATTTCCAGCAAAGTCATACTACTTGCCGCCATCTGGCGGAACACTTTCAAGCTGGCCAACCGCATCCCGCTGATTCCGGTCTTCACGGCCCTGGCTTGTCTGTTTCTCTCCGCCTTTCTGTTTGAGATGGCAAGCCTGCACAATGCCTATTTTGTCCCTGCACGCGTACTGGCAGGTTTGGGAGGCATCTGCTTTACATTATTCTCCATCGTAAGCATTCTGGAGAGCGGTACATCTAAGTAGACATTTTCCCGCCATTGGCCTGAGCATCGAGGAACAATTCCACACGCTCGGCATGGTGGGCCACATAAGCTGCCGGACCGGTATCCCCGGAATCAAGAATATCGCGGACCACATCCGCCTTATTCTTGCCGGTAACAAAGAAAATAAGATTCTTCGCAGCAAACAAAAGGCAGCCGGTCATGGCTATGCGTTTCTGCCCATTATAGGGATTGACACTCACCTCATAAGGATGAAAGGAAGAAAGCAGATATTCCTGCCCCGGAAAGATAGAGGAGGTATGCCCGTCGTCTCCAGCACCGAGCAAAACGACATCGAAGGCCGGGAAGCCACCCCAAAGCGGAACCGTGCGGCAAACCAGCGTCGAATAGTTCTTTGCTTCAATCTCCGGGCGGTTCACTCCATAAATAGGATAAACGTATTCATCGGGCATGCCTACTTCATCCAACAGCAAACGGCGCATGGTACCATAATTGCTCTCATAATCCTCTGCCGGCACACACCGTTCATCCACCCAATAAATCCGCATCCGCATCCAAGGAGTCACCTCCTTGTACTCGTTGGCCCAAATGTCAAACATCAGCGAAGGAGTACTTCCCCCACTGAATGCAAAATAAAAGGTCTTTTCCGGCTCACGCTCCATCATCGCAATCAAATGTTCAATCAACGCATGTGCCGTAGCTGTAGCCGAATGGTAAACATAACTTTTCATAACTCGCAATATTCATCTGTATTAGTCAAATTCTTACACGGATTAGTCCACTCAGCACCATGTTCGTGCATCATCGCTTCACTTTCCAAAGGTCCCCACGTACCTACGGGATACCCATATAAAGGAGCATCCGTATGCTCTTTCCAATAACGCAACACGGGATCGAAAAAGCGCCATGAAGCCTCTACCGCGTCGCTGCGGGTAAAGAGTGTAGGGTCACCTTGTATGCAGTCCTCTATCAGACGGGCATAGGCATCGCCGGTAGGCAACCCGCCCAACTGGTCATAACTGAAGTCCATCATCACCTGCTTCACGTCAAATCCGGGTCCGGGAGTCTTCATGCCGAATTTCAGCACAATACCTTCATTGGGTTGCAGGCGGAGAATCAGCTTATTCGCGCGGGGACAATGTCCACCCTCGCAACGGAACATCTGATGGGGCGTCTCACGGAAATGTACAACAATCTCAGTCACCTTTGTCGGCATTTGTTTGCCGGTACGGATATAGAAAGGAACACCCTTCCACCGCCAGTTGTTAATACCGATTTTCATGGCAATATACGTTTCGGTACGCGAATCAGGTGCCACGTTCTTCTCTTCCCTATACCCGGCTTTCGAGCCCGAAGCCGTATATTGTCCGCGGACAATGTGTTCCTCCAAATCCTCCTCTGTCAAGGGAGCCAATGACTCATAGACCTTCACCACCTCGTTGCGGAAATTATCGGCATTGAAAACGGCAGGCGGTTCCAATGCAGTGAGCGCCACAAGCTGTATGAGGTGGTTTTGTACCATATCGCGCAGGGCTCCGGCACCTTCATAGAATCCGCCACGTCCTTCGATACCCAGATTCTCTACGGCTGTAATCTCCACATAGTCTATATAATTACGGTTCCATAGCGGTTCGAAGATTCCGTTGGCAAAACGGAAGGCGAGAATGTTCTGCGCCGTTTCCTTACCCAAAAAATGGTCGATGCGGTAAATCTGATGCTCCTTGAAAACGGAAGCATAAATGCTATTCAGCTTTCTGGCTGACTCCAAATCGTAACCGAACGGCTTTTCAACGATGATACGCGTATCAGGACGGTTCAGACCGGCCGCCTTCAAGTGCAAGGGAATGACACCGTACAAGGAAGGTGGAGTAGCCAGATAGAACAGCAGGTTGTCCGGTTTCTGCTCACCGGTAAACTCTTGTAAACGTCCGTCCAGCAGATGATAGCCTTCAACCTCGGCGGGATCCAATGTCTGGTAATGCAGATGGCTGCAAAAATCCCTCATTTTATCTTCCACCTGCTCTTTGGAAGCTACGAACTTACTCAATTCACTCATTATATATTCTTGGTAACGGGCATCCGTATACTCGGTGCGTCCTATCCCCAGAATGGAGAATCCTTCCGGCAACCGCCCGCCACTATATAAAGTATAGAGCGCCGGCATCAGTTTGCGCTTCGTCAAGTCACCCGAAGCGCCGAATATAACAATCACTAATTTATTCATCATCTTCTCCCCCTTTCTCACACATTGTACGTACCCGATTTCGTATCTCCTCCGTGTCCCGTCCAATTTTCATGGAAAAACTGTCCACGCAACTCGTCTGTCCTTTCAAAGGTATGCGCACCAAAATAGTCACGTTGCGCCTGAATCATATTGGCAGGCAACTTGGCAGACACCAGCGAATAGAAATAATTCAAGGCGGACGAGAATGCAGGCACCGGAAGTTCCTCTTTCATGGATTGTGCCACCAGATGTTTCCAGCCGGAAAGCAACAGCTGCATTTCATTTTTGAAATAAGGAGCCAACAGCAGATGTTTGGGCTTGTCTTTTGCCTCGAAAGCCGTAGCTATGTCGTTCAGGAAAATACTACGGATGATGCAGCCGCCCCGCCACATGCGTGCGATGGATGCCAAATCGAGGTTCCAGGCAAAAGCGTCGGATGCACGCTGCAACACGGCGAATCCCTGAGCATATGACACTAATTTGGAAGCATAGAGTGCGGAATAGATATCCTTCACCATCTCCGACTTGTTGTACACCGCCTGCGAGCGTCGGCATACAAATTGCTTGGAAGCCGTTTCACGCAAGCCCTTCTGTGCCGACAAACTACGTTCGAACACAGCCGTAGCAATCAGCCCCAACGGCATGCCCAGCTCCATCGCATTGATAACGGACCACTTGCCCGTACCTTTCTGTCCGGCGGTATCCAATATCTTATCTATCAGGTAACCTCCTGATTTGTCCTTATGACGCAGTATGTTGGCGGTAATTTCAATGAGATAGCTACGCAACTTACCCTCATTCCAATCAGCAAAGATTTCTGCCATCTGTCCATTGTCCAGACCAAGCAGATTCTTCATCACCCAATAAGCTTCGGCAATAAGCTGCATATCTCCATATTCGATACCGTTATGTATCATCTTGACGAAATGACCGGAACCGGCAGGACCAATCCACTGGCAGCACGGAGTACCGTCAGATGCTTTTGCCGCAATACTCTGCAGGATAGGCTTCACCTCAGGCCAGGCACTTTCAGATCCTCCGGGCATGATAGACGCGCCGTTCAGCGCTCCTTCCTCTCCACCGGAAACTCCAGCTCCCACAAAACGGAAGCCTTTCTTTTCGGCCAATGCCACACGCCGGTTGGTGTCCTCATAATTGGAATTACCACCGTCAATCAGGATATCCCCTTCGGACAAATGGGGAAACAGCTGTTCCATCAGTTCATCCACCGCACTGCCGGCACGAACCATCATCATTATTTTGCGGGGTATGGCAATGGAAGTTACAAATTCGGCTATATCTGTATAGCCTTCAATTTTTTTCCCTTTGGCGCGGCCGTTCACAAAACGTTCCACCACCCCTTCTTCCACTCCCGGAACCGTACGATTATATACCGAAACATTCCATCCCTTATCTGCCATATTGAGGGCCAAATTCTCGCCCATAACTGCCAGACCGATAAGTCCAATGTCTGTTTTATTTAAATTCTTCATATTCATGTAAATTTTGTCTTTATATGGAAACAAAATGCTAACAGCATTTGTTCGTATGAATTACGAAAATAAAATAGTACTTTTGTCAGCGAAAGCCTATTTTTCAACCAGACAGAAAACCAATGCTCATGAAGAACTTCCACATCGGACTATTGCCACGCATCATCATTGCCATTATCTTAGGTATACTTTTCGGAAATTTCCTACCGGCTTCGCTGGTACGGCTGTTCGTAACATTCAATGCCATTTTCAGTGAATTCCTGAACTTCTCCATCCCCCTCATCATTGTGGGACTGGTCACGATTGCCATTGCCGACATCGGCAAAGGAGCCGGACGGATGCTGGTCGTCACGGCGCTCATTGCTTACGGAGCTACCTTATTCTCCGGCTTTCTCTCCTATTTCACCGGTATGGCGGTATTTCCTTCCCTCATAGAAACCGGGGTGCCGTTAGAAGAAGTCAGTGAGTCTCAAGGCATTCTTCCCTATTTTTCCGTGGGTATCCCGCCCTTGATGAATGTTATGACCGCACTCGTACTTGCCTTCACACTGGGGCTGGGCCTGGCTCATCTGAAAAGAGCAAAGTCGGAAGAACGGCGTCTCTGCCGATATTGCCGGATTCGTCATCCCACTTTGCGCCACCATCCATCTGTCGGGCAGCACATTGAAGATTGTGGCATGCGCCCTGGCACTGATGATAATGCAAGGCATGCCCCATGATTTCCCTCTATTTGCAGGATTTATCTTCATGCTGGGCATCACTATGGTAGCCGCTCCCGGGGTACCGGGAGGCGCCATCATGGCATCACTGGGCATCCTGCAATCCATGCTGGGCTTCGACGAGTCGGCACAAGCGCTGATGATTGCACTATACATAGCGATGGACAGCTTCGGTACTGCCTGCAATGTGACGGGCGACGGGGCAATCGCACTGATTATCGACAAAGTGATGGGAAAGAAATAGTTTATATTTTGCTATCTCGTGGAAAATAACGAATATTGCAGTCCGAAAAGACATAATAACAAGAAGCATACATTATGAAGAAAGCCCTTATCTCCGGCATTACCGGGCAGGACGGCTCGTTCCTTGCCGAATTCCTCCTGCAGAAAGGATATGAAGTGCACGGTATCCTGCGTCGCTCTTCCTCTTTCAACACCGGCCGCATCGAACACCTCTACTTCGATGAGTGGGTACGCGACATGAAACAGAAACGTACCATTAACCTGCACTATGGAGACATGACAGACTCCAGCTCTCTCATCCGTATCATCCAGAGTGTGCAGCCGGACGAAATATATAACCTTGCCGCTCAAAGCCATGTCAAAGTATCCTTCGACGTGCCCGAATATACCGCCGAAACCGATGCCGTAGGCACCCTGCGCATGCTCGAAGCCGTACGCATTCTCGGTATGGAAAAGAAGACACGCATCTACCAGGCCTCCACTTCCGAGCTCTTCGGAAAAGTGCAGGAAGTGCCGCAAAGCGAAACGACCCCGTTCTATCCCCGCAGCCCCTATGGCGTAGCCAAACAGTATGGCTTTTGGATTACAAAGAACTACCGCGAAAGCTATGGCATGTTTGCTGTAAACGGCATACTCTTCAACCACGAGAGCGAACGCCGAGGTGAAACCTTCGTGACAAGAAAAATCACACTGGCGGCTGCCCGCATCGCCCAAGGCTTCCAGGACAAGCTGTATCTGGGCAATCTGGATGCCCGGCGCGACTGGGGATATGCCAAAGACTACATCGAGTGCATGTGGCTCATCCTGCAGCACGACACCCCCGAAGACTTCGTCATTGCCACCGGAGAAATGCATACCGTACGCGAATTTGCGACACTGGCATTCCGGGAGGTAGGCATCACTCTGCGCTGGGAAGGCCAGGGAGTGGACGAGAAGGGTATCGACACACAGACCGGAAAAGTCCTCGTGGAAGTCGACCCCAAATATTTCCGGCCTGCCGAAGTGGAACAATTGCTGGGCGACCCCACCAAAGCAAAAACACTGCTGGGATGGAATCCGAGGCAGACCAGTTTTGAAGAGTTGGTACGCATCATGGCAGAGCACGACATGAAATTTGTGAAGAAACTGTATTTAAGAAGCAAAGAGCTTTGAATGAACAATTAAACTTTCAGACAACAATGTTAGACAAAAATGCCAAAATATATGTAGCAGGCCACCGGGGACTGGTAGGTTCTGCCATCTGGAAAAATCTTGAGGAGAAAGGATACACCAATCTCATCGGCAAGACCCACACAGAACTCGATCTGCTCGACGGAGTTGCCGTACGCCGCTTCTTCGACGAGGAGCAGCCCGAATATGTATTCCTTGCCGCCGCCTTTGTGGGTGGCATTATGGCCAACAGTATCTACCGTGCCGATTTCATCTACAAGAACCTGCAGATACAACAGAACGTCATCGGCGAAAGCTTCCGCCACGGAGTGAAAAAACTTCTCTTTCTTGGCAGCACCTGCATCTATCCCCGTGATGCCGAACAGCCGATGAAAGAAGACGCACTCCTCACTTCTCCGCTGGAATACACGAACGAGCCCTATGCCATCGCCAAAATAGCCGGACTGAAAATGTGCGAAAGCTTCAATCTTCAATACGGTACGAACTACATTGCCGTGATGCCCACCAACCTTTACGGTCCCAACGACAACTTCGACCTGGAACGCAGCCACGTGCTCCCTGCCATGATACGCAAGATACACCTCGCCCACTGCCTGAAACAAGGCGACTGGGATGCCGTACGCCACGACATGAACCTGCGTCCGGTGGAAGGCATCAACGGCGACAGCAGCAAAGAAGACATTCTGAATATCCTCCGGAAATACGGCATCAGCGAAGAAGAAGTGAGATTATGGGGTACCGGCACCCCCTTGCGCGAATTCCTCTGGAGCGAGGAGATGGCAGATGCCAGCGTCTTCGTCATGGAACACGTCGACTTCAAAGATACCTTCGAGCCGGACGACAAGGAAATCCGCAACTGTCACATCAATATCGGTACGGGCAAGGAAATCACTATCCGCCAGTTGGCAGAGCTGATTGTCAACACCGTAGGCTATCAGGGCCGGTTGACCTTCGACACTTCCAAACCCGACGGCACCATGCGCAAACTGACCGATCCCGGTAAGTTACATGCATTGGGATGGCATCATAAGATTGATATCGAGGAAGGTGTGCAACGCATGTACCGATGGTACTTGGGAAAGTAATTAGTGACGTCTGATTAGCCATGAATGCCATACGGTACAAGGTGGGAACTGTATTGTTTATATTGCTGATACTTTTATCAGGTATCAGCCCAACCATGAATGCCATGATAGCTCCCGTGACCTATTCCGTTCGCGGCAAAGTCATCGACAGACAGTCCAGACAACCCGTGGCCTACGCCAACGTTTTCGTTGCCGGCATCCCCGGGAAAGGGGCATCCACCGATTCACTCGGCACATTCAAGATAGAGCAGGTACCTCCGGGCATCTATAGCCTTGAGGCATCCTGCATAGGATACCAGACTGTTTCCACCCCCGAATATATTGTTTCAGCCTCAACCCCGTTCATCGAGATAGAGATGGAAGAGGATGCCAATCTGCTGAACACAGTAGTGGTGGTGCCTTCTCCCTTCCGGCGAAGTATCGAAAGCCCGGTCAGCATGCGTATCATCGGCTTGCAGGAAATAGAGAAAAGTCCCGGAGCCAACCGGGATGTTTCGCGCATCGTACGCTCCTATCCCGGCGTCTCTTTCTCTCCCATCGGCTATCGCAACGACTTGATTGTTCGGGGCGGTTCTCCTTCCGAAAACCGCTTTTATATGGATGGCATCGAAATCCCCAACATCAACCACTTTGCCACTCAGGGTGCATCCGGAGGACCGGTAAGTATTGTCAATGCCGACCTGATACGCGAGATTACATTTTATACAGGCGCCTTCCCCGCCAACCGCTCCGGAGCCTTGAGTTCCGTCCTCGACTTCCGCCTCAAGGACGGAAATCCGGACAAGCAGGCGTTCAAAGCCACCATCGGCGCATCGGAAGTCTCGCTCAGCGGAGCAGGCCATCTGGGGCAGCGCACCACTTATCTGTTCTCCGCACGCCAGTCCTACCTGCAACTTTTGTTCAAGGCTTTGGGACTGCCCTTCCTGCCCAATTTCATTGACGGACAATTCAAAACAAAAACCCGTTTCAACGAGCACAGCGAGCTGACCCTGCTTGGTCTTGCAGGCATTGACAAGATGAAACTGAATACCGATGAAAAAGGAGAAGATGCCGAATATCTGCTCAGCTATCTCCCCACTATCCATCAGGAAACATTCACTCTCGGAGCCTCTTACAGACACTACAATGGAAGGCACGTACAATCCCTTATACTGAGCCATAACTACCTGAACAACCGCAATCTGAAATACCGCAACAACGATGACTCTTCCGAAGACAACCTGACCCTGCGCCTACGCTCCACAGAACAAAAGACCACCCTGCGTTTCGAAAACCAAACGCGCTTGGGAGCATGGACCCTAAAAGAAGGAGCAGAACTGAACAACTCCATCTATACAAACCACAGCAGGCAAAGACTATACGGCAGTCATTCGGGTACGCTTTCCATCTACGAAACCTCACTCAACATCTTCGGCTGGGGGGCTTTCTTCTCTTCCAACTATACCACCGCCGACAAGCGTCTGGCCCTTTCTGCCGGTATCCGTATGGATGGCAACACTTACAACCGAAAGATGCGGCAGCTATGGAAACAGTTCTCCCCACGCCTCTCTGCATCCTACAAACTCTCGGAACAATGGACCCTGAGCGGAAGTACCGGCCTCTACCACCAATTGCCTCCCTACACCGCTTTGGGATATAAAGACAATGAAGGGCAATATCTCAACAAAAACCTGAAGTACATGCAGGTCTTTGAAAGCAGCCTCGGTCTGGACTGGCACCTGCAAGACCGGTTCATGGTTTCTGCAGAAGGTTTCTTCAAGCGTTACAGCCGTATGCCACTTTCCCTCCAAGACAACATTCCGTTGGCATGCAAAGGAAACGATTACGGTGTCACCGGCAACAAACTGAAGCAGCCGGATGTGATAATGAGTACGGGCATCATCGAAAATCCGTCCGCTCCTGTTGCCGAACAGCGCTATAAAATGAAATACCTCAAGCAGGAAAGCGGCACTATCCTGCCTACTTTAGGTATAACTGTCGAGTTTTAGCAAATAGCCGCCATAAAAACTATTTTCCCTATAAAAGTTTGCTTTCTATATATAAACCCTTATATTTGCACAATTTTCAACCAAATGTGCAATTAATATCATGGAACAAAGTTTTATCGCCTATATAGAGAATAGCATAAAGGAAAATTGGGATTTAGACGCTCTGACCGACTATAAGGGAGCAACCCTACAATATAAGGACGTAGCCCGCAAAATAGAAAAGCTGCATATCATTTTCGAGGCAAGCGGCATCAAGAAAGGCGATAAGATTGCCGTCTGTGGCCGCAACAGTTCCCACTGGGGCGTAACGTTCCTCGCAACATTGACCTACGGTGCGGTAATCGTCCCCATCCTTCACGAGTTCAAGGCAGACAATGTACACAACATCGTGAACCATTCCGAAGCCAAACTGCTTTTCGTAGGCGACCAGGTTTGGGAAAACCTCAACGAAAGTGCCATGCCGCTGCTGGAGGGCATCATGATGATGGCAGACTTCTACATTCTTGTCTCCCGCAGCGAAAAGTTGGACTATGCCCGCGAACATCTCAACGAAATGTTCGGTAAGAAATACCCCAAGAACTTCCGCAAGGAGCATGTCAGTTATCACAAGGACCAGCCCGACGAACTGGCGGTCATCAACTATACATCCGGCACCACCAGTTACTCCAAAGGAGTGATGCTGCCCTACCGCAGCCTTTGGTCAAACACCACTTTTGCTTTCGAAGTATTGCCGCTGAAAGCCGGTGACAAGATTGTCTCCATGCTGCCAATGGCACATATGTACGGACTTGCATTCGAGTTTCTGTATGAATTCGCCGTAGGTTGCCACATATTCTTCCTCACTCGTATGCCCAGCCCCAAAATCATTTTCCAGGCTTTCACCGAAGTGAAGCCTAACCTGATTGTGGCTGTTCCGCTCATTATCGAAAAGATTATAAAGAAGAGCGTACTGCCCAAGCTGGAAACTCCCGCCATGAAGCTGTTGCTGAAAGTACCCATCATCAATGACAAGATAAAGGCGACCGTACGCGAACAAATGATTCAAGCCTTTGGCGGAAACTTTGCAGAAATCATTGTAGGAGGAGCTGCCTTCAACCAGGAAGTGGAGCAGTTCTTAAAGATGATAGATTTCCCCTATACGGTAGGCTATGGAATGACGGAATGCGGCCCCATCATCTGTTACGAGGATTGGACCCGCTTCAAACCCGGTTCTTGCGGAAAGGCCGCACCGCGTATGGAGGTGAAAATCCTATCATCCGATCCCGAAAACATTCCGGGAGAGATTGTCTGCCGTGGTCCCAATGTCATGCTGGGTTACTACAAGAACGACGAGGCCACCGTACAGGTACTCGACAAAGACGGCTGGCTGCACACCGGAGACCTTGCCCTGATGGATGCCGAAGGCAACGTAAGCATCAAGGGACGCAGCAAGAACATGCTCCTTGGTCCGAGCGGTCAGAATATCTACCCGGAAGAGATAGAAGACAAACTGAACAATATGCCGTATGTAGCCGAAAGCATCATCGTGCAGCAGAATGAGAAACTGGTAGGTCTGGTTTACCCCGACTTCGATGATGCCTTTGCCCATGGGCTGAACAATGACGACATCGAACGCGTCATGGAGGAAAACCGTGTGGCACTGAATGCAGAACTGCCCGCATACAGCCAGATATTCAAAATGAAAATCTATCCTGAAGAATTTGAAAAAACGCCGAAGAAATCTATCAAACGCTTCTTGTATCAGGAGGCCAAAGGATAATGTAAAAAAACAATTAAACTACAACCTATCTAACCCTTTCTAAATTATTATCTAAATGAGAAACGAATTATTATTATCCGCCATGCTTCCGATATGCGGAATGGCGGGAGAAGCGTATGGCATGCCGCCTGGGGATGCCGTACCTGCTCCAAAAGAGCAGCCAAACATCATTCTGTTCCTAGTGGATGACATGGGATGGCAAGACACGTCCCTCCCCTTTTGGACACAGCGTACCAAGTACAACGATACGTACCATACTCCCAACATGGAACGGATGGCTACACAAGGCAAAATGTTTACGCAGGCCTATGCATGCAGCATCAGTTCACCTACGCGTGTCAGCCTTTTTACGGGAATGAATGCTGCCAGGCATCGAGTCACCAGTTGGACCCTCCGCAAGAACACTACCCATGAACAACCCGACTCGGTCATGATTTATCCGGAATGGAACGTTAACGGCATTTGTCAAGAGCCTGGCGTGGAACGGACCACACAAGTCACCTCCCTGGCCGAAGTGCTCAAAGACCATGGCTATCACACCATTCATTGCGGAAAAGCCCACTTCGGTGCTGAAGGCACTCCCGGAGCCGACCCGTTGAAAATGGGGTTTGAAGTGAACATAGCCGGACATGCTGCCGGTTCACCTGCCAGCTACTATGGCAAGGAGAATTTCGGCAACAAAACAGACGGTAAAAGCCCGCTGGCTGCCGTACCCGGTCTGGAGAAATATCATGGAACCGACACTTTCCTAAGTGAAGCCCTTACCATAGAGGCCATGAAGGCCCTGGACGATGCACAGCAGACTGACAAGCCATTCTTTCTGTACATGGCACACTATGCCATCCATACCCCTATACAACCTGACATGCGTTTCTACCAGAAGTACCTGGACAAAGGCCTTCCTCCGGTAGAAGCTGCCTATGCTACTCTCATTGAGGGTATGGACAAAAGTCTGGGAGACATTATGGATTATCTGGACAAGAACAACCTGACGGAAAACACTATCCTCATCTTCATGTCCGACAATGGCGGTTTGGCGGCCCATACCCGCGCCGGACAACTGCATGTCCAGAACTATCCGCTCAACAGTGGTAAAGGTTCCGCCTACGAAGGAGGCATACGTGAACCGATGATTGTCCGCTGGCCGGGCATCGTAGCGCCCCAAACCCAATGCGACCATTACCTGATGATAGAGGACTTCTTCCCCACCATCCTTGAGATGGCAGGCGTAGACAACTATACAACCGTACAGCAACGCGACGGCATCAGTTTCATGCCATTGCTCACCGGAAAAGGTAAAATGAAAGACCGTGATATCTACTGGCATTATCCCAATAGCTGGGGTCCTTCCGGCCCGGGCATCGGAGCCACTTGCTCCATCCGTTCGGGCGAGTGGAAGCTGGTGTATTATTTCGGTGACGGTAGACGGGAACTTTTCAACATCCCCGCCGACATCAGTGAAAAACATGATATGGCCCGAGAGAAGCCTGAAGTTGTCAAAGAGTTGTCACGGAAATTAAGTAATTACCTCCGGTCTGTGGATGCGCAGCGCCCTCTGTTGCGTGCCACCCGCCAACCAGCTCCCTGGCCGGACGAAATATAGAAAAAAGTATGAAACGAAACCTTTCCCTCCTCCTTGTGTCCCTGCTTTTTGCAGGGACAGCTCTTGCCCAAGAACATAATCCGGGCAGCGTACAGCCGGATACGATTCAGAAATCCTCCGAGAAATCTTTCCGGAAACAACGCTCTCCACGAACAGACCATGGCCCGGTAGGTATCAATATCTCCTTATGGAAAAACATCTCCACACAGCGGACTGATACCATAGGAAGCACCTGCTTCAATCTGGGTGTGTTCTCCTCCATGAACCGTCTGAATGGCCTCGGCATGAATATTCTTGGCAGTGTAACCGGCAGGGATGTGAACGGTGTACAGATGGCAGGTCTGTCAAATATGGTGGGGGGAAGCATGCGAGGCATGCAGATAGCAGGAATTACCAACATCAATGGCAACAGCCTTATCGGAGTATCCGTTTCGGGACTGGTAGGTATCACCGGAAACCATGCGCAAGGCGTCATCATTTCCGGTCTGGCAAACATCAGTGGGGACTATAATCGTGGCGCCTCCATAGGCGGCCTGTTGAATATCAGCGGAGAAGGTGCTTCCGGCATACACTTTGCCGGACTCGCCAATATTTCCGGTGGAAATTTCAAAGGATTTTCAGGGGCCGGCCTGCTAAGTGTAATCGGTGAAGACTTGAATGGCATGCAGATGTCCGCCCTTACTAACATCACCGCCGGAGATATGACCGGTGTTCAGGTTTCCGGCCTGGGCAATGTGGTGGGTGGTACAGCCCGAGGATTACAAATAGGCGCTGCCAATATGGCCATACGTGCCAAAGGGCTTCAAATAGGTCTATTCAACTACTACAAAGAAAAATTAGATGGTTTCCAGTTGGGATTAGTCAATGCCAATCCCCAAACAAAAGTTCAACTGATGTTTTTCGGTGGTAATGCCACCAAGCTGAATGTAGGTGCCCGTTTCAAGAACCGGCTCTTCTATACCATCCTCGGTGGCGGTACCCATTATCTGGATTTTGGCGATAAGTTTTCCGCTGCCCTCTTCTACCGTGCCGGTCTTGAATTACCGCTCTACAAACAGCTGTTCATCAGCGGAGATCTGGGATACCAACATATAGAAACCTTCAAGAACAAGGACTACGGCATTCCGGCACGTCTCTATGCCCTCCAGGCACGTGTCAATCTGGAATACCACCTGACCGAGCGCTTTGGCATATTCCTCACCGGCGGTTATGGCGGCAGCCGCTACTACACCCAAGGGAAAACCTATGACAAAGGCATCATTGTAGAGGGCGGGGTGACGATACTGAAATTATAAATTATTGTTTCTCCTTAATCAGCCCCGTCCTATACGCCACCAGCAGTTTCATCAAATCCTGAATCTGCGTAACGAGTTCACTTCCTTTATCCGTATCCTTCACCATCATACGCTGCGAATTGAATTCGACAACCAGGGTTGTAGACTTGATGTCTTGTCCTTCTTCAATGGCTTTCTGACGGCTCTGGAACGGCTCATGCTGCACCAACTGCAAGCCGTGGGAATGATATACCAGCGTATATCCCGCAATTCCCGTTTCCGGCTGATAGGCTTTTGAAAAACCACCGTCAATCACCAGCAGCTTACCATCCGCTTTGATGGGTTTCTCACCTTTAATGGTCTTTACCGGTACATGTCCGTTGATGATATGCGAATGTGGCCCCGGCTTCACGCCGAACTCTTCAAGAATGCGGTCACACACCTCAGCCTCGTTGCGCAAAGCATAGTAATGCCCTTTCGTCTCCTTATGCAATGTTTTGTCGGCCACAAAATAGCGTTCAAAGGTAGCCATCTTGTCTTTATCGAAGGAAGGGGCATCCGGTCCGCACCACATGTACCAGACATAATCCAGTGCAAACTGTTTCTCGTCCGAACCGTCCTCGTCAAAGTAAGCGGTACGTATCAGCTGGTCGGTCTTTTTCAGCAACTTACGTCCCCAGTATTCCTTTTGGCCGATGCGGACATGTTTAAAACTGCCGTCCGCATTCAGAGGCACGGAAGCATGATAAAGCAGGTTACTGTTGCACACCAGATACATGCCGCCATACGTAAACAAGCAGCGCATGTGCTTCTTCATCTTCTCGCTGTTCATGAAAGAAGAATGAATCCGGTGCATCAGTTCGCGCTCTTCGTCCGACAGACGATACGGGTCCGCCGGGTCTACGGTGGGGAAATTCACATCGCGCAACGGATATTCCTTGCCTTCGTATACAAACACACCACGCTCGAAATCCACCAGATGCAGCAGTTTCCGGTTCTCCATACCGAACTCAGGACGGCGGCTGATGATTTCCGCCTCCAGTTTCAACTGGATAACCGTAATCGCCTTGTGCATCTGTGTAATCAGCCGCAAGGTCTTCTCATTGTATTCCGCATCGGCAAAGTTCATTTTCGGCGCAAAGATGGTGCAAGGGTCATCCGCATAGGTATCCATGGCAAACGTTGCAAGCGGCAACAGATTGATGCCATAACCATCCTCCAGCGTTGCTAAATTGGCATAGCGCATCGACATACGGATTACGTTGGCTATACAAGCATCATTACCCGATGCGGCACCCATCCACAGAATATCGTGGTTACCCCATTGGATGTCGAAATTATGATAATCACAGAGAGTATCCATGATAATATGCGCACCCGGTCCGCGGTCGTATATATCGCCCACGATATGCAGCGAGTCGATGGTCAAGCGCTGGATAAGGTTGCACATCGCCACAATAAAATCATCCGCACGCTTCGTAGAGATAATGGTACTGATTATGACATTGATATAGGCATGTTTGTTAGGTTCGATGCTCGATTCGTGCAACAGCTCTTGAATGATATACGAGAACTCTGCTGGAAGTGCCTTGCGTACTTTCGAACGGGTATATTTGGACGAAACGTTCTGGCATACTTTTACCAACTGGTTCAGTGTTATCAAATACCAGTCATCCAGGTCCGTTTCCTGCTCCTTGATAAGTTGCAGCTTCTCTTCCGGATAATAAATTAACGTACAGATTTCCTTCTTCTCACTTTCGCGCAGTGTATGCCCGAATATTTCGTTCACCTTACGTTTCACTGCCCCCGATGCATTCTTCAGCACATGCTGAAAAGCCTCATACTCGCCATGAATATCCGTCAGAAAATGCTCTGTACCTTTCGGCAGATTCAGAATGGCCTCCAGATTGATGATTTCTGTACTGGCATCAGCAATGGTAGGAAAACTGCGTGATAATAATTGCAAATAACGCAAGTCATTGACAATACTTTCCGGAGTTATATTTCCCATAGTTATTTAATTGATAGTTGATAATTGACAGTTGATAATATCCCTCATTCTTCATTATCCATTAATGAAGAACATGAGCAGCACTTGGGCTATGATTACCCGTAGAAACATGCACAGCGGATAAACCGTAGCATAAGCTACAGACGGATTGTCTCCCGGAATGGTGTCGTTGGCGTAGTTCAGCGCCATGGGGTTTGCCATGCTTCCGCACAGCATACCCGCCATTGTTCCGAAATCTATCTTCAGCCACTTGAAGGTAACGATACCCATAATCAATACCGGAACCACAGTCAACGCAAAACCCGTAGCAATCCATAACAGCCCTTCCGGCCGGAATACCGTATCGAAGAAATGGGCACCCGCATCCAGTCCCAGGCAAGCCAGGTAAAGAGACAATCCCAATGCACGGAGCATCAGGTTCGCACTGCGCGTAGTATAAGTCACCATGTGCATCCTCGGACCGAATGTCCCGATAAGAATACCTACGATGATAGGGCCTCCTGCCAATCCGAGCCGCACGGGAGCGCTGATGCCGGGAATGGAAATAGGAATTGCTCCCAAAGCCAGACCGATGACAATGCCGATAAATACCGCCACCAAGTTCGGTTCCTTCAGGCTTTTCACAGCATTGCCCAGCACCTTCTCCACATTTTGTATAGCAGCGGCTTCGCCCACTACGGTCAGGCGGTCACCCAATTGCAAGGTCAGTTCCGCTGTGGCCAGCAGCTGCACGCCGCTACGATAAACCCGGCTGATATTGATACCGTAATGATTACGCAGATGGAGAGAACCCAGCTTCTTGCCGTTCAACTCCGGGCGCGTCACCACGATACGTTGCGAAATCAACTGGCTGTCTATGGCATTCCAGTCTATATCTTCCTTGTTCCAATCAGTATGCTCCTGCTCGCCGAAAAGCACAGTCAGAGCCGGCGTATTTTTCTCCGAGGTAATCACCAGCAGGCGGTCACCTTCCTTTATAATCTTTTCCGAGGTAGGAATACTCACATTCCCATCCCGCCACAAGCGGGAAATCACGAACTTCGGATAGCTGTTCAGCCCGCCTATTTCCTTGATACTCTTGTTGAAGATGGCAGGATTGTGCACCTGGAACGCAACAATGTAAGGCTTGTTCACGTCATCCTTCTCTTTCAATTCCAGGTCTTCCTTATGCGCCAGCGTCTTACGGATGAACAGTACGGCCAGAATGACCCCTACCACCCCCAGCGGATATGCCACCGCACACCCCAAAGCAGGGGTACTGGACTCCAATCCCATCTGTTTCAATGTCTGCTGTGCCGCACCGAGTGCCGGTGTGTTTGTCGTGGCACCGCAAAGTATGCCCACCATATCCGGCAGGGATACTCCCAACCCATAGCTGCCCAGTACAGTCAGCAGGGTGCCGATAAGCACTACACCCGTGGCGAGCATATTCAGTTGTACCCCTCCTTTACGGAAAGAGCTGAAAAAACCCGGTCCCACCTGCAAACCCAAAGCATACACAAATATCACCAGCCCGAAGCTTTCCGCATAATTCAGCATCTGCGGGTCTATGGACAACCCGAAATGCCCGGCAATGATGCCGGCAAAGAATACAAACGTCACTCCCAATGAAATGCCGCAAACATGTATCTTCCCCAATCCCAATCCGATAGCGGAAATCAGTGAGAGTACCACAACCGCCTGCAAGGCGGAGTGCTCGACGAATAAACTATATAGCCAGTCCAATGTGCATTCTATTTTACAGTTTCAGGCTGCAAAGATAGTGCAAACCTCATGCAAAATAAAACGAACCCGTCTATTTTTTATGCGGCAGCACTTCTAAAAAAGGGATACGATACAATAAATCCCTGCTGCCAGCAAAGCACTGACGGGGATAGTCAGCACCCAAGCGGTCATCAGACTCTTCGTAACTCCCCAACGCACAGCCGAAAGCCGCTTCGTGGCCCCTACTCCGATAATAGCTCCCGTAATGGTGTGTGTCGTACTTACCGGAATCTTCAGATACTCCGTCAGATAAAGCGTAAACGCACCGGCAGTTTCCGCAATCACCCCTTCCAGTGGCGTCACCTTCGTAATCTTAGTCCCCATGGTCTTCACAATCTTCCACCCGCCGGACATGGTACCGAGTGAAATGGCCGTAAAACAAGAGAATGCCACCCAGTCCGGCAGGTCATCAATACTGTTTATCCCCATTCCCAGTCCTTCCGAATGTCCGGCTATCATAGCCGCAGCAATGATACCCATTACCTTCTGTGAATCATTCAGACCGTGCCCGATGCTGAACAAAGCCGAAGACACCAGCTGCAGTTTCTTGAACCACACCTCGGCCGTATGGGGATGCGCCCTGCGGCAAATGTACAAGACCAACAACGTAAAACCGAATGCCACCACCATACCAATCAAGGGAGCCAGAAAAATGAATGCCGCAATCTTCAGAATGATACTCAACTGGATGGCCTCAAAACCGTGTGCCATGATGGCAGCTCCGGCAAAACCTCCGATAAGCGTGTGCGAAGAAGAGGAAGGGATTCCCTTCCACCAAGTGAACAGATTCCAGGCAATAGCCGCAATCACGCCGGCCAGAATGATAGGCAAAGTAATGTAAGGCTCCATCACCGTTTTCGATACGGTGTTGGCAATGCCGAAACCGCCGATGACACACTTGGCGATGAAAAAGGCCACAAAATTGAAGAAAGCCGCCCATATCACCGCCTGAAACGGTGTAAGCACTTTGGTAGACACAATGGTGGCAATAGAATTGGCCGCATCATGAAAACCGTTGATATAATCGAATATCAGAGCCAGTACAATGATAATCACTAATAGTTCCATGCGTCCGTTCGTTTATGCGTATTTCACAATCAGGCTCCTCAAAATCTTGCCCACGTGTTCGGCTGCGTCCGTCGTTTTTTCCAACTCATACATAATCTCCTTGATTTTGATGAGTTCAATGCAGTCCTTCTCTTCTTCAAAAAGCCTGGTGATGAAAAATTCATAAATATCATCTGCCCGGTTTTCTATGTCATGCAGCTGGTTGCAATATGCGCGCAGCTTATCCGGACTCTTGCGGAATGCCTCCAGTTCATCCATGGCCTGGCCGATGAGGGCCGCTTCTTGTTGAACCATATGTCCCAGCTCTTTCCCCTTGTCCGAAATAGGATGCGGATTATAGATAGTGATACGCTTGGCACAGCTGTTTATTCCATCAATCACATCATCCATGCCCGAAGCCAGGTCATGGATATCCTCCCGGTCAAAAGGAGTAATGAAAGTAGTGCCCAGTTCATCCAGAATCAGATTGGTCAGCTTATCGCCCTCGCGCTCCAAATCTTTGATTCGTTTATAATCTTCCGCCCTCTTCTCAGGCGAGTCATGGCCCAATATTTCTATCAACAGAGCCGACGAGGACAATAAAATCTCAGACAATTGCTTCAGCAAAGGAAAGAATTTCGGTTCTTTCGGTGTGAACCGGCTAAAAAAAGAATTCTTCATAATGGATAAATGTACTAAGTATATTAATTTATTTTTGTTTTCGTTGTTTCAGTCTTGCACGCAGCACTTCTACCACGGCCGGCAGTATGGAAACCACAATAATGGCCACAATCAGCAGTTTGAGGTTCTCTTGTACAAACGGAAGGTCACCGAAGAAATAACCCGCATAACAGAAGATGGCAATCCAGCAGGCGCCCCCAATCAGGTTGTACAGCATGAAGTAATAGTAATGCATCTTACCCATCCCCGCCACGAATGGCGCAAACGTACGGACGATAGGCACAAAACGGGCTATGATAATTGTCTTGCCTCCATACTTCTTATAGAACTCATGGGTCTTGTCGAGATGGCTTTGCTTGAATATTCTGGAATCGGGATTATTGAAGAGCCTTTGCCCGAAGAAATGCCCTATCATGTAGTTGCAAGAGTCGCCCAATACCGCGGCAACAAACAATATCAAAGCCAGCACATTGACCTCGAGAGGCATGTCGGGCAGTGCGGCAATAGCTCCCGCCACAAAAAGCAGGGAATCGCCCGGCAGGAAAGGTGTGACCACCAGCCCCGTTTCGCAGAAAATAATCAGAAACAATATGGCATACGCCCACATATGATATTCCTGCACTATATCAATCATATACTGATCGATATGGAGAATAAAATCTAATAGAAAATCCATTATATATTGATTATCAGTACTTAAAAAATAGAGAAAAACTCGGCATGGGGAGACGGGCAATCTCTCTGGCTCCCGAAAGAGAGGAAGGGAAAGTACTAAATAAGAATACGCCTCAGCGTATATACATAATATCTATATGAAATCTTATGGGGATGGAAAGTAAAGGGGAAAGAAGTTGTCTTTTCTTCCGGGAGCAGAGTTTTCAGGGTTCTCGCAACCTTGGCGGCAATGAAGTCCGGATTAAGCCTCAACAATTTCGAGCAAGAGGCATGCCGTAATGAGAAGGTATTTCCTATGCAACCGGCATCTGCCAGGCAATTATAATTCGCGTCCTCCCCTTTTTCCTGGCATTGTCTGCCATCTGCCCCCGACAAGCTGTGCTGGGCTCCGGAGAAATAATGCACATCCGCAGTAGGGAGTGTCTTACATCCCTCCATATCATCAGAAACGGAAGTGAACTTCGATATGAGGAACAACCCTAACAAGATATAGAATATACATTTCGCCATAGCGGGTGCAAATATAGAAACTATTTTCGGATTACAACAGAAAAATGAAAAACAAAAAGCGGTTAACCGTTTCATCAGTCAACCGCTTTCTTGTTTTTGTAGTGGGTACGAGAATCGAACTCGTATACCATGCGTGAGAGGCATGTATCCTAACCGTTAGATGAACCCACCCTCGCATTTGTCTTGTACACCCTCAGGGATTCGAACCCTGGACCCACTGATTAAGAGTCAGTTGCTCTACCAACTGAGCTAAGAGTGCATCTGGCGGAAGCTGGGGGATTCGAACCCCCGGTACGGTTACCCGTACGTCAGTTTAGCAAACTGGTGGTTTCAGCCACTCACCCAAACTTCCTTTTTTATAACCAGCATTCTTTTCAAATGCGGTGCAAATGTAGGGCAAACTTTTGGACTGTGCAAATCTTTCCTACATATTTTTTTCACCGTTTTCATACAATTTGAGATAACACGTTAACACTCAAACCCTAAAACAAGAAAAAAAATTTGATACATATCAAACCGTCCTTTTCAACCTTTCCTTATCTTTGCGCGATTTTTAAAGTATAGTGCACATACACGGACAATGATACAACAAGAAAGCCTAAAAAAGCGGCTTGCCAAGCTGGCCGCCCCCATTTTTATAGAGACACTTCTCATCATGATGCTCGGTGCGGTGGACACCATCATGCTGAGCCGCCACTCGGACAACAGTGTTGCCGCCGTAGGGGTAGTCAACCAAATTATCATGCTCACTTTCCTCGTTTTCGAAGTCATCAACCTCGGAACGTCCGTTCTGTGTTCCCAGTATCTCGGTGCGAAACTACACAAGAAAGTAGTGCAAGTAGTCGGCGTATCCATCCTCGTCAACCTGGCGGTAGGTATCACGGTCAGCCTGGTACTGTTCTCCTGCGCCCATCCCATCCTCCGGCTGATGGGGCTCACCGCTGAACTGATGCAGGACGGCATGGACTATATGCGTATCGTAGGCGCTTTCGCCTTCTTCCAGGCACTATCCCTCACCCTCTCCGCCTCCCTGCGCAGTGCCAACAAGGCCATCTACCCGATGATGGTCACCGTCGTAGTCAATATCCTCAATATCATCGGCAACTACTCCCTCATCTTCGGCCGCTTCGGCTTTCCGGAACTGGGCGTGGAAGGCGCCGCCATCTCCACAGCCTTCAGCCGGGGTGTCTCCATGATTATACTGTTCGTCATACTGTTCCGCAAGCACATCCACCGTTTCCCACCGGCATACTTCCGCCCTTTTCCATGGATAGAACTAAAGAACCTGATGAAGGTAGGCCTGCCCTCCGCCGGCGAACAATTGTCGTACAGCTCGTCGCAAGTCGTCATCACCTACTTCATCAACATGCTGGGAGTGGAAGCGCTCGCCACCCGTACCTATTGTGTCAACATCATCATGTTCGCTTATCTGTTCAGCATCTCCATGGCACAAGGCGGAGCCATCTGTATCGGGCATCTGATAGGCGAGAAGAAACCTCACGCAGCCTTCCTTATGGGAAAATACGTCATGAAGAAATCCGTCATGATTACCGTCATGCTGTCCTGCATCCTCGCTCTTTCGGGGCATGCCATCTTTGGCTGGCTCACGTCCAACCCCGACATCATACGTATGGGTGCCACCATCCTTATCATAGATGTACTCCTCGAAATAGGCCGCCCCATCAACATCTTCGCCACCAACGCCCTTCGTGCGGCAGGAGATGTCAACTACCCCTTCTACGTAGGGTTGGTGGTGCAGTGGAGTGTAGCTGTAGGTGTGGGATACCTTTTCGGCTTCCCCTTCGGCTGGGGTATCTGCGGCATGTGGGTAGCCTTCCTGTTGGACGAGAATATCCGCGGCTTCATTTTCGTCCGCCGCTGGTATGGCATGAAATGGGTAAACAAAAGCTTCATCCGGAATTGTTTTTAATTCCAAAAGTCCTATCTTTGCTCCCCGAAAGCAGAAGCGGACCGAACTTTACCGGTCTTGCTTACTGAACAAATAAATCATGGTCTTATGGATGCACTATTGAAAGAAACCGTAGATGCCGCTATCAACTCCCGCTATCCAGGCATGGCTCCCGAGGGAAGAAGGTTGATAGAGGAAATCCTCATTCGCAAGGAAGTAGAAAAGGGCGCATTATTACTCAATGAAGGGCAGATAAGCCATAATATCGTATTTGTAGGAAAAGGCATGTTGCGCCAATTCTATTATAAAAACGGTAAAGACGTCACCGAACACTTTTCCTATGAAGGCTGCATCATCATCTGCATAGAAAGTACCTTGAAGCAGGAACCCACCCACCTCATGATTGAGGCACTCGAACCGAGTGTCGTATACCTGCTGCCATACAACAAGCTGCTGACACTTACCGAAATCTCATGGGAAATAAACATGTTCTATCGGAAGATTCTGGAATATTCCCTGATTGTTTCACAGATAAAGGCTGACTCCTGGCGGTTTGAGACTGCACGCGAGCGCTATAACCAGCTCATGGAACATCAGCCCGAAGTCATCAAGCGGGCTCCTTTGTCGCACATTGCGTCCTATCTGCTGATGACCCCCGAAACACTGAGTCGGGTACGTTCGGGCATACTGTAACCCTCCTCCTGTCTGCCCGGAGAATACATATCTGAATTTATATAGAAATTTTACCATTTCTCCCCTAAGCGTGCATTGATTGCCATACAATCATTTCATGCTCAAGGTTGTTTTATATGTATTTAAAATATTAAAATTCAGATTATGAATACTATACATAATTTTTCCGCTTCCCTGATACAGCGGACAAAACAAGCCGGACGATACAGTACATCCGGTATATATACCAGTACAGTGAACAGCTTTTTCCGCTTCGTCGGCCACCGTTCCATCACTTTTGCAGAGCTTACCCCCAGCCTCATCAAGCAATACGAAGACCGGCTGCTCGGTGAAGGACGGCGCCATAATACCATATCCACCTATATGCGTATGCTCCGTTCCATCTCTCACCAAGCTGCCGAACAAGGCATTCCATTCACACACAGTATAGACGATTTGTTCGCCTATGTATTCACCGGTTATGAGCCTACCGCCAAACGGGCCATCTCTCCTTTACTAATCCGGCGCTTGGTAAATCTTGATTTGGAGAAGAAACCCGCCTTGCGTTTCAGCCGCGACATGTTTCTGTTAAGTTTTTACTTACGAGGCATTCCGTTCGTAGACCTTGTACATCTCCGCAAAACGGATGTCAAGCACAATACCATTTATTATTACCGTCATAAGACCCGTCAGCAATTGTCCGTACATATAGAGTCGTATGCCGCACAGATTATAAATAGGTATAAGAACGAAGCCGCCTCTTCCCCCTATTTGCTACCGATATTATCACTGACCGGGGAAGATGGTTACAGACAATACAAAAGTGCTTTACGGCTCTACAACCAACATTTACACACACTTTCGAAGATGTTACGGTTAAGCATTCCATTAACATCTTATGTAGCGCGCCATAAATGGGAATATTATAAAAATAGTACTGTATATATTTGAATTACAACAATATACAAAACAATAGATTTCTTAGATTAACAAAATAGTAACATAATCATTCAAAATTCAGCCAATCAACACAAAATCGTAAGAAGTAAGTTCCAACCTCAAATCACTCCCTATATTTGATATTTTTTGCCTCCCAAAAGAAAAATCACCGAGTGTATTTTCCACTCAGTGCATAATC